>Ga0209102_1000120_pt1 | contig 53296 bp, 43 predicted proteins | sample ConPoolayeHmetaG_FD_185483 | JGI IMG/M metagenome (GOLD analysis project Ga0209102, IMG submission 185483) | Hot spring microbial mat communities from California, USA to study Microbial Dark Matter (Phase II) - Cone Pool mat layer H metaG... ...
GGCCATTTCGAACCCCTCATAGCTCCGTCCGCGGCAAAAGGGAGAATAAGCCTATTATACAATTTGTTAGCTCATCAGGATAGGTCCTCGTATGCGAGGCGAATTTGATTTTGGCCACAATTGCGCGGCTTATGCTCAAAGCTCCTCTTATTCAATTTAACCAGGGATGATTACGGCCAAAAATATTTGCCTAAGCTTGGCTAAATCTCAGGTTTCGGTTATTCGACTCCCCTGGTGATGACTTTTCCCCCCAAGAATCACCGCTGGCGGTGATTGACTGATATTAATCGTGAAAATTATTAATTAACCTGGGAAAATGAAATTCTCTTCCTGTACCTCTTTTAAAAAGGGGGGGGCGTCCCAATCGAGGGAGCAGCCTTCAACGCACAAATTAGGGCAGCGGAACCGACTGGACTCCGTTGACCACTCCCAGCTAAGAGCTCTTTTGCGTCTGGTCCGCTCTCTGACCGGGTTTGAAGCCTGGCCTTACCGAGAATCGACCTTAAGGCGGCGGCTCGAACTTAGGCTTCAAGCTACAGCTTGCGAGAGTGTCGGCGAGTATATCCGGTTCATTCAGAGAAACCCAGCAGAAGCCTTTAATTTTAAGGAGAATTTGTTGATTCACGTTACCCGCTTCCTCCGCGACCGGCCGGTTTTCACCTTCCTGGAACGCCGCCTCCTCCCTCTCTGGCTTGACGACCTGGTGGCTCAACAACGAAGAACCCTCAGGGTTTGGTCCGTCGGTTGTGCCTCGGGCCAGGAACCATTTTCCTTGGCGATGGTTCTTCATCGACCGGCCTCAGAAAAAGGTCTGCATCCCATAATCTTGGCCACCGACGTATCCGCCCGTATTCTGGCCCGCGGCCGAGAGGCAGTCTATCGACGTGAAGACCTGCGGCCTATTCCTCTCCGGCTAAGAGAAATCTTCTTTACGGAGGAAAAATCAGGCCTTTTTCGAGTTTCTCCCTTTCTCCGGAGAATGGTTGTTTTTCGGCAGCACGACCTTGTCCAGGACGAGCCTCCGGGAACCTTTGACCTCATCATGTGTCGCAACCTGCTCATCTTTTTCCGGCCAGAATTTCAGGACCAATTGCTCCAAAAAATAAGCGCCGCTTTAACTGAGGGGGGCTTTCTGATTCTCGGTCGCTCGGAAAGAATTCCTTCTGGAAATGGTCTCCAGCTTCTTTCGGCTCGTTTTCAGGTTTATCAAAAAAGGCCGAAGGAAGAAAAAATAGAAAGAATAAAAAATAAAAATGCTTTAGTAGCCCAAGTGGGGGGATAAAATGAAAGGCAAAAAATTCGGGGCCAAGCGCAGTTTTAATGAGCTTATAGGAAGCTTAGCCCAAGGGGCCACTTCTCTCCAAAGGTTATCCGGAGATATTGACGCGGCTCGTCAGGAATTGATTTTCCATCATCAGGAATTGACTGATTTGAATAAAAAACTGAGGCAACAGGAGGAAGAGCTTCGTTCCGCCAATGAAGAGCTGGAAGCCATGATGGAAGAAATCAGGGCGGCCAACGAAGAGCTCGAAGCAACTAATGAGGAACTCCGGGCCAGTAACGAAAACCTGGAACGAGCCAAGGCTGACGTCGAGGCGCTCATTGAAGCCATACCTGACCTGATCATGGTTATTGACCCTCAGTTTAATATCTTGCATGGTAACTCCACCATGGCTCGCTGGCTGAAGCTCCGCCGGCCAGACTCTTTCCTGGGGAAAAAATGCTACCAGGTATTTTATGGCCGTAATAAGATTTGCGTCAGTTGTCCGGTGGTAAAGGTCCTTAAAACCGGTCAAACTGACTTCATCGAAAAAACTACCGCCTTTGGCCGGATGGTTTCAGTGGCTACTTCGCCGGTCTTTGATAGCCGGGGCAAGATTATTAAAATCATTCAGGTTGCCCGCGACGTCACCGCCCGTCACTGGGCAGAAAAACAAGCGCAGAAAGAAAAAGCCTATCTTGATAATCTCTATGAAAGCGCCCAGGAAGCAGTGGTGATTACCGACCTTAAAGGCGATATTATCCGCATTAATCCCGAATTTACCAAGATATTTGGTTACACGGCAAAAGAGGCCAGAGGCAAAAATATAGACCAGCTGATTGCTTCCCCGCAAGTGAAGAAAGAAGCCAAGGGAATCACTGCCAAGGTGGTTAAAGGAGAAAAAGTTAGCCTGGAGACAATCCGCCGACGCAAGGATGGGTCAGAAGTCTATGTTTCCCTTTTAGTCTCGCCGATTATGGTCGATGGCCGGCTTGAGGCTTGCTACGCCATTTATCGAGATATAACTGATAGAAAAAAGGTTGAAGAAGCCAGAGAAAAAGAGGCAGCAAAATTAGCCTCAATGATATCAGGCATGCAAGAAGGGGTAGCCTTTGCAGGGCCAGATGACCGCGTTATCGAAGTCAACGACTTTTTCCTCCAACTCTTCGGGAAAAAGAGGGAGGAGGTTTTGGGCCGGCCGCTCCAGGAATTTCATATAGGTCCAAGCCGCGAAAAATTAACGGCAATCCTCCGGACTTTTCGTTCTGGGAATAAAAAGCTGATTACCGTGGAAAGGCCAATCGGCAACCGCGAATGTGTCCTCCGTTTTCAGCCCATCTTCCGTAACGGCGGCTACGACGGCTCGCTCGTCAACATTATCGATGTCACCGAATTAGTGCAGGCGAGGCGGTTAGCGCTGGCGGCCAGTCAGGCTAAAAGCGAATTCTTGGCAAATATGAGCCATGAAATCCGGACGCCGATGAACGGTATCTTAGGGATGGTCGATTTAGCCCTAGATGCCAACCCGCCCCCTGATATTCGCGAGTACCTCGAGTCGGTCAAAGAATCAGCCCATGCTCTAATGGGCTTGCTCAACGACGTCCTCGACTTTTCCCGGATCGAGGCGCGTCGCGTGGAGCTCGAGAAAATTCCTTTTAGCTTAAGGGATACCGTGGAACATGCTGTCTCTTCCTTAGCCATTCAGGCAGAAAAGAAGGGTTTAGAGTTGGTTTGCCGGATTGGGCCCCATCTTCCCGACCGGTTTCTTGGTGACCCGGGCCGGCTTCGCCAGATCCTCCTCAATCTAATTAGCAACGCCATAAAATTTACCGACCAGGGCGAGGTGGAAGTTTCAGTTGAGGCCTTAAAGCGAAAAGGCCGCGAAATCAGCCTGCTTTTTAGCGTCCGGGATACAGGGATTGGTATTCCCAAAGAAAAGCAGTCGATTATCTTTGAGGCCTTTACCCAGGCCGATAGCTCCACCACCCGCCGCTACGGGGGGTCGGGTTTAGGGCTGGCCATAGCCTCCCAATTAGTTCAGCTCATGGGCGGTCGCATCTGGGTCGAAAGCGAGGTGGGCAAGGGGAGCACCTTTTCTTTTACGGTCAATTTGACTTCGCAGCGGCGAAACGAGGCGAGGATAATACCCGCCCGAATCGAGCAGCTTCGCTCTCTTCCGGTGCTTGTCGTTGACGACAACGCGACTAACCGCCGCATTCTTTCTGAACTTTTAAGCGCCTGGCACTTTGTGCCTACTGAGGCGGCCTCCGGTCAGGAAGCGCTTCAACTTTTAAAACAGGCGGTGAAGGAGCGTCGGCCCTTCGAGCTTATCGTCCTCGATGTTCATATGCCTGAAATGGACGGCTTTGCCGTGGCCGCGGAGGTTAGAAATCATCCTTCCTTAGGCAATCCCGTCATTATTCTGCTCACCTCGGCGGGTATGAGAGGCGATGCTGCCCGCTGCCGCGAGCTGGGTGTCTCTGGTTATCTCACAAAGCCTGTTAAGCAGTCCGACTTGCTCAACGCGATCATGCTGGCTTTTGGCAAGCGGCCAGCTCATCCTGAGTCCCAGGTTTTAATCACCCGCCATTATATTCGCGAAAATCAACCTGCCCTGCATATTCTTCTGGCTGAAGATAACACCGTCAACCAGAAAGTGGCCATCCACCTCCTCGAGAAAATGGGTCATCGAGTTACGGCGGTCAAGAACGGCCAAGAAGTTATCGAAACCCTCAAGAACAATCATTTTGACCTGATAATTATGGACGTTCAGATGCCGCTCAAGGATGGCTTAGAAACAACGGCGGAAATAAGAAAATGGGAAGGGGAGCAAGGCCGGTATACCCCGATTATTGCTATGACCGCTCACGTGCTTAAAGGTGACCGAGAAAGATGCTTGGCGGCAGGCATGGATGGCTACGTCGGCAAGCCGCTTAACTTCGATGAACTTTGGAGGGCAATCAGAGCTGCTTCGGCTAAGAAAAAAGCCGCTAAGACTAATTAAATTGATAAATTCTTTTTTGAACAAACACCTTAAATAAAATGATTCTCTTCCATCTTGGAGGGGTTAGGCTCTGAGATGTTCGGGATGGAAGAGAACCAATAAAATAAAACGCGTGTTCGGGAAGCCCAAGGCTTGCCTAGTTGCTTTCGACATTCCGGCAATACTCTTTAACCTCACCTAAAAAAGGAGAGGGAAGAAAAAGATTAAAATAAAAAATTAGGTAAATAGGTGAAGTGTCACCTGTTTTAAGGTGAGCCTAATAGGCACCTGAAAAGGTGGGCATATGTCTATAGTTGCATCAGACCCCGCCAATCTCTTGATTACCTCATTCCTTACGAATATCAACGGCAAAGAAAAGGAAATCAGAAATCAAGGCATCACTGACATCCTGAACCCATTCCCGGCCTTGACCCCGATAGGGGTGAATGATATAAAATGAAAAAAGCAAAGGTCGATGAACCAAGCTCGCTTCCTTAAGCCTCCAAATAATAATGACCTCAAAATAACAAAAAGACAGGCACCCCTTGAGCGCCTCGCTACGTGCTGCCTGAAGCCAGCTTTAACCATCGCCCTCAAGGGGACCAGTGACATATGTCTCGCCTCTCGGAAAGGCTGCCGGATGGCGCAACAGCAGCCAAGGCTCCAGGGGGGCGCCCGAGCCAGACCACGGCCGCAGCCAGAGACATTATTGCCTCACTCCCGAAAAGAAGGCTCTTTCCCGAAAAGGAAGGGTGAGTTTCTTAAGCCAGGAGAATTTAGCCTCTCACTTCCCGCAATTATCATTCTTGCTTTAATCTTATTTTTTATCTTAAATTTTTCCCCGGTTTTTCTCGGAGCCTCCCCTCAGTCCCTTTCTTCCTCCCGCCCCGATTATCCGGCAATAATCGCCGCTTATGAGGCCTTTGTTAGCCAGCAAATGAAGCGGGACCGCGTCCCTGGAATGTCCGTGGCCTTTCAACACCGCGATTTTTTCTGGGCCCAAGGCTTTGGTGGGGCTGACCTGGAAAATGAAGTCCCGGCTAAGCCAGAAAGTTCCTATCGCTTAGCCTCAATCACCAAGACAATAACCGCCCTGGCGATTCTCCTCCTTTACGAAGAAGGAAAAATAGATTTAGACGCCGAAGTCCAAAATTATGTACCTTATTTTCCCCGTAAGCCCTGGCCGATAACTATCCGCCAGCTTCTCGGACATCTCGGCGGCCTCAGCCATTACCGCAATTACGACCTCGAAGGTCATATCCGGGAGCCGAAGACAACTGAAGAATCCTTGGCCATTTTTAAGGATTTTGCTTTAATCGCGGAACCAGGCACTAAATATAATTATTCCACCTATGGTTTTAACCTCCTGGGCGCGGTAGTTGAGGCTGCCTCGGGAATGTCCTATGGCGATTTTATTCGTGAGCGAATCTTCGTCCCCCTCGGGTTGACAGCTTCTCGGTTGGATAGCCCCGCCGCCTTGGTCCCTAATCGCGTCCGTGGCTACAGGTTAGTCGGCGGCGATATCAGGCCTTCTGAGTTTATCGACATCTCGAGCCGGTTTGCCGGAGGCGGCGTTCGCTCCACCGTAGTTGATTTAGTTCGCTACGCCTATGGCTTGATCGTAGAGGGCAAGCTTTTACGGCCGGAAATTAGACGCCTGATGCTCACCTCCCAAACCCAGAGGAATGGCTTCTTCACCAATTACGGCCTGGGTTGGGTGGTCAACCCGTGGAATGGTCACGTTCATGTCAGCCATGGCGGCTCGCAACCGGAAACCAGGACTCATTTAGCCGTTTTCCCGGAAGAGCAATTAGTCATAGCCGTCGCCTCTAATCTGGAAGGAACTAACTTAATTCCTTATGTCCGAAAATTAGCCGAGCTAATCTTCGAGGAAACAATCGACCTTAACGTTTACACCACAGATGTTGATAGTTCTATTATCTGGAAGGCCTGTGAGCAGACCTTTAATTATGGGTTGAGTCAATTCTATTGGAATAAGGGCCCGCTCACTTTGACACCCTCTGAAATCAAAACGAGTTTTGACGCCTTTAACCGCTACCTTAATCCCAAAAGCCTTTTAAAAAACCGTCCGGCCGGCAGATATTTTGTTTTAGCCGGCGTCCATCCGGCTGGCCGTCAAGTTCTGACCAAGCTCGGCTCTTTTTTAGCCTCCGTTTTGGCGCAAGAAGAATCTGCTTCCTTAAAAAAGTATCACCAAAAGGGACCAGTATACTTTTTCCGTGATTATATTAACTTGAGCGAAAAGAACCCTAAGCAAAAATATCTACCCCGTTTCGACCAGGAATTTGCCCAACTTTTCCAAACTTGGGAGCGGGATTGGCCGAAAACCTTTACCGCTGAATGGACCTCGCTGAGTCTCCTTGACCCTACCGATTGGGTTGAAATTAGCCAGCGCTTGCGAACGGCTTTTGCCGGAGCGGTTATTTTTCCTAATTATTCGGATGATTACATTCGGGCGGCTCAGGAGGCCTTAAATAAGCAGAATCCCGACCAAGCCTTTCGGATTATCCGCCTGGGTTTAGAAGTTTACCCGCTCTCTCCAGCTTTGCGTGCTGCCTTAGGCATTACCTGCTTCTGGGTTGGCGAGACGGCCAGCGGCCAGAAAGCGCTGAAAGAAGCCTTTTTTGTAGACCCACATCATCCGTCTATTTCCGCTGACCGTTTTCTGACCTGGGGTGGCCAGTTGGAAAGAGCCAAAAAATTAAAAGAAGCTCTTCTCCTGATTGAGACAGGTCTCAGCTACTATCCACGAGAAGCCCGACTCTATTACGAGGCGGGCCGCCTAAACTGGCAAGCCAATAATCAAGACAAGGCGGTCGTGGCATTAGAAAAAGCCCTAACCATCGACCCTCAGCTGGAGGAGGCTAAGTTGCTCTGGGAAAAAATTAAAAGAAAATAATTATATAATTAAAAATGGAAGACGAAGCTGGCCGTATTTTTCAGGAAAAAACGAAATATTTCCGGGGCCGTTTAACTGGTCTTGGCCGGTCCGAAAAATGGCCCGGAAGATATAAGCGTTATCCCGGCGCTCCGAGGATAACTTTGCCCCGGCCGACTCCGGAATCTGAAGTCTCCCTCTGGTCCTGCCTCCAGAAAAGGCGAAGCATCCGCTATTTCCGCGACCTTTCTCTTCCCTTAGAAACGCTTTCTCTTCTCCTCTGGGCCTCGCAGGGAATAACGGCCAAAGAAGCCGGCTTTGAGCTCCGGGCCGCGCCTTCTGCGGGCGCCCTTTATCCTATAGAAACCTACCTCAGCGCCCAGCAAGTTAGCGACCTTCCTCAGGGAATTTATCACCATGACGTCAGCTCTCATGTTTTAGAGAAAATAAAAACGGGCGATTTCAGCCGGGAGTTGGCCAGAGCTGCTCTGGACCAGGATTTTTTAGCCAGCGCGGCTGTAGTCTTTATCTGGACAGCCCTTTTTTCCCGCTCCAGCTGGAAATACCGGCAGCGTGCTTACCGTTACGTTTACCTTGATGCTGGCCATATTGCCGAAAACTTAGCTTTAGCGGCCGTGGCCTGCGGTTTAGGGAGCTGCCCAGTGGGGGCTTTTTATGACGAAGAAATTAACGCCCTGTTGGGCGTGGATGGCCGCGAGGAAAGCACCATTTACCTTTCGGCCGTCGGCTTTCCCCGTTAAGCGCTGGCCTTGAAAAAATGAGCCGAAATCCAGTTGCCGACTTTAACCCTCTTTCCCCCCTCCTCAGGTTGAAATCAATAACCGCTCTTAAAGCCTAATGGAAATAGTTAAGCGAGCCCGCTGTTACTTTTTTCTTAGGGCCGGAGATTTATTTCGTTTAAAAGAGGATGTTTCAACCTTTGCCCAGAATCCGGCAAAAAGGAGTCCAAAAATTAGTCCAAAAAATACTCTTAGATTTTAAAACACCGTTTTAATCGATAAAAAGGATTTTGCAGGGGCCAAAAAATATTTGATTGGGAGGGAAAAAATGAAGCTAAAAAAATTAGTCCTCTTTGCCTTGGCCACTCTGTTATTCTTTATTTATTTAGCCGCTGGACAACAGGAGGAAAAGCCGTGGCTTTGGAGCCTGGAGAGGATTCAAAAGGCTGTCAACCAGGTGAGAGCGGGTCACGACCTTACTCCCAAGGAGTGGCCAGGTCGAGCCAAGGTGGCGGTGGGGTTGTCCTTTGATTTCGACGCCGAAACTAACGCCCTTCGGGATAACAACTTATCCCCAGGAATTCTCTCTCAGGGAGAATACGCGGCCAGGACAGCTCTCCCTAGGATTCTCAACCTTCTGGATAAATATGACCTTCCGGCGACTTTCTTTGTTCCGGCTGTAACCGCCCTTCTTCATCCCGAGGCAGTTAAGGCCATTGTGGCCAAAAAGCGTCATGAAATCGGCCTCCATGGCTGGATTCACGAGCGCAACTCGTTGCTCTCAGAGGAAGAAGAGAGGGATGTAATGCGCCGCTCCTTCGACACCCTCAAACAAGCCACAGGCAAGCCACCCGTTGGTATCCGCACGCCCTCCTGGGATTTCAGTCCGGCGACGCTCAAAATTATCCGCGAGCTGGGCTTGCTTTATGACAGCAGCCTGATGGCTGACGAGAGGCCCTATGAAATTTTAGAACAGAGTAAACCCACTGGCGTGGTCGAATTACCGGTAGAATGGATTATGGATGATTACCCTTATTTTGGGTTTGAGCGCTTTTCGGCAGTAAGACCGCACATCGCACCCGCCGACGTCCTTTCTATCTGGAAAGCCGAGTTTGACCAAGCCCTAGCCGAAGGAACAATGTTCATTCTGACGATGCACCCTAAATACATCGGCCATCGCAGCCGCATCGTCATGCTCGAGGAGCTCATTAATTATATGGTCTCAAAAAAGGCGGTTTGGTTTGCCACTCATGAAGCTATTGCCCGCTATGTTCTGGACAGAAAAGGAAAATAGCTCGCTGCTAACTTTTCTCTACGGCCTAAAATAAAATGATTCTTTTCCATCTTGTATGGGTTAAGCTCAGAGAAGTTCGGGATGGCCTCGTTCCCACTCAGGTTTTTAACGAGGCTAAACCTTCCATGGTCACTTCTGCCCTCCCGAACTTAACCCTCAACCCAGTCCATATAAAATGGAAGACACCCAATAAAATCAGATTGTCTCGGGCCCAATTAGTCCGCCGGAGATAACCGCGTTGATGGCCTCTTCGACGCTCCAGGGAAGCGGCCGGACCTGAACTTCGGGAATCAGGGCCATAAAGCCCGAAGTCGGGTTGGGCGTGGTGGGAATAAAAAGCTTTAGCAATCTATTGCCTGAATGTCGGTCCATTATCGTTCCAGTGACAAAGCCTATGGTCCAAACTCCGGGACGGAAGAATTCGACGAGGACGGCCTTTTGAAAAGCTCTTTTTTCGGGGAGGGAGAGAGCTTCGGCCAGGTTTTTCCCGAGCTGGTAAACAGTTTTAACCAAGGGCAAACGGACGCTGAAGGCTTCGATCAGACGAAAAACTTGCCGTCCCACCCAATGGCTAACAGCTAAGCCAACTAAATAGAGCAGGATTAAGACCAAAACCAGGCCAAGACCCGGGATACGGACACCTAAAACCCGCTGGATCAAAGAGGCCACCCTCTGGTCAATGGCCAAATAAAGAAATCGGACTAAGAGAAAGGAAAGAACAAGGGGAATCGAGGCTAAGGTGCCGCGAATAATATGCCGACGGAGATGAAGATAGATTGCTTTCATCTCTCCCTCCTTTTTGGCCGTGGCTTTGAAAAAAATTATTTCGGCCGGCGACCAGCAAAATAGCCGATAACAAAGCCAATGAGGAGGACAACTGGGATCAAAATGACCTTAGAAAGGCTCATTTTCCAGAATAAAAAACTGAATTCAGCCTGGCCGCGATTCTGGACTAAAGCTACTAGGACAAGGGCGGCCAGAAAGATAACTAAGATTAATTTCCCTTTTCCCTCCATTTTCTCCTCCTTAAATCGATTTGCCTACCCAGTTATGTTTTCAGACTCAGCTTATCTCAATTAAAAGCGGGGCAATTCTTCGTGGCTTAAAGCCAGCGTTTACGCCGAAAATAAAACAGCATGCTCAGAGCACAGCCAGCCATGAGGGCTAAGGAGGCAAAATAACCCCAGCGCCATTTCAATTCCGGCATGTATTCGAAATTCATCCCATAAATGCCGGCAATAAAGGTTATCGGAATAAAAATGGTGGCGATGATGGTCAAAACCTTCATGATTTCGTTCATCCGATGGGAAAGGCTGGAGAGATAGGTATCGAGCATTCCGCTCAGTATGTCCCGAAAGGTTTCAATAGTATCGATTACTTGAATAGTATGGTCATAGACATCCCGAAGGAAAACCCCGGTGCTCTCTTTAATTAAAGAGGCTCCAGAACGACTTACCCAGCTAATCGCTTCACGCAGCGGCCAAACGGAGCGACGTAAAGTAAGGGTGGCATTCTTGAGATGATGTATCTCGTGGAGAGTTTCTCGGCGGGGATTGGTCACTAACTCCTGCTCCAGGAGCTCGATTCTCTCGCCGAGCTTTTCTAAAACGACAAAGTAATGGTCAACGGCTGCGTCGACCAGGGCGTAGGCCAGATAATCTGCCCCCGAACGCCGGAGCCTTCCCTTACCCTGGCGTAGGCGCTCCCGAACCGGCTCTAAAACGGAGCTGGGGCTCTCCTCGAAGGAAAGAACATAGTTTTTGCCTAAGACAAGGGCGACCTGGTCAGAAAAAAGCTCCTTCGAGGCCTCCTCATAGTTTAAATGACGGAGGACAAAGAAAAGATAATCACCCATTTCTTCGGCCTTAGGCCGCTGGTTCGTGTGCATGATGTCTTCTAAAATCAAAGGATGAAGGCCAAAAATATCGCCCAATTGACCTATGACCTGGCTATCATGGACGCCCCAAACCCTAACCCAGGTGGTCACTGAGGCGGAGGTTAAACGACATTCCTCAGCCGAGATTTCTTCCTTTTCTTCATAAAAAGACTCGTTATACCGGATAACGGCAATCTTTACCTTTTCCACTTTTTTCTCCCCAACATGAACCAGCGAACCGGGCGGTAAACCAACCTTAGCCGCGGCAGTTGTGGGATTAGCCGAACTGTTGGTCATTTTATGCCTCCCCGTAGAGCTTTATAGAAATATTTATCTAAATCTTCGAGTAAATCGAGGCAGGTTACTTGAGCCGAGAAGAAACCGTCTTCCAGTTGATGTTCCTGAAGAAGGCGTCGATATAGTCAGCGCGACGCAACCCATAATCAACCATAAACGCATGCTCAAAGACATCCATAACCAGCAGCGGTTGGCAACCGGCCGGATGCCCGACATCATGCTCGTTTATCCAGAAGTTAAGCAGGCTGTCATTGACTGGGTCATGATAGAGGATAACCCAGCCAATGCCTCTCATGGCTCCGGCGGCCCGAAAATCTTTCTCCCAGAGCTCGAGACTACCAAAGGAGGCTACAATTTTCTTGGCCAGGGGTGAAGAAGGGTCCAGTGTTTCCCGGCCACCGAGATTTTCGAAATAGGCCTCATGCAGGCGCATCCCGTTGAATTCCCAGCCTAACCGCCGCCGCAACTCAGCCATTTCGGGGAGGGTCGTCTTCCCCTCGCGGCCATAACTGGTAATGGTCTCGATAAGCTTATTGGTATTCGTGACATAACCCTGGTAAAGAGAAAAATGATTCTTTAAAAGGGTTTCGCTAAAACCTGGTAAGCCTAGAAGAGAAGAATAATCCTTAGCGACATAAGCCATTGTTTTTTTCTCCTGAAGGGAATTTTCCTTGGAAAAAAATAAAAGGGGGGAGGGCAAAATCGAGGCCAAACCGCCCGCCTTTAACCAAGAAAAAAACTCGCGTCGCCTCATCTGAGAGTGTTCATAAGTCAAAATATAACGAGTTTATCTTCGCTTCCTCCCCTAAAAAGATTAGGTCTCGCTTCATCCTTGGTTAACTGGATGGTTTTTTCTCGGCTTTGACTTCCTCTGGGGTCTCGAGTAACCCGACTTTGCGCCGAATCTCCTGTTCAATCTGGGCCGCCAACGCCTTATTTTCTTTAAGCAGCTTTTTTACATTTTCCCGGCCCTGACCCAACCTCTCTCCCTGGTAGGAATACCACGTGCCAGTTTTCTCCAGAAGGCCGTATTGCAGGCCGCAGTCCACTAAGTCGCCCTCGCGGGAGATTCCTTCGCCGTAGATGATGTCAAACTCTGCTTCCCGGAAGGGCGGGGCTAACTTGTTTTTGACTATCTTCACTTTGACCCGATTACCAACGACCGCCTCGCCTTCCTTGATAGCGGTTAGCCGCCGCACGTCGATACGCATCGAAGCATAGAACTTAAGCGCCCGGCCGCCGGTCGTTGTTTCGGGCGAGCCGATAAACACGCCGATTTTCTCCCGAATCTGATTGACAAAAATAAAACAGGTCTTGGAACGACTGACAATAGCCGTCAGCTTGCGCAGGGCTTGACTCATCAGCCGGGCCTGAAGGCCCATATGGGCATCGCCCATCTCACCTTCCAGTTCCGCCTTAGGAACAAGGGCCGCGACCGAATCGACAACAATAACGTCCACGGCGCCGCTGCGAACCAAGACTTCAGCGATTTCCAGAGCCTGCTCGCCATAGTCAGGTTGGGAAATAAGCAAGTTATCAACATCCACGCCCACGCTGGCGGCATACTTGGGGTCAAGAGCGTGCTCGGCATCAATGAAGGCTGCGGTCCCACCTCGCTTCTGGGCTTCAGCGATTACATGAAGGGCGAGAGTCGTTTTACCTGTGGCCTCGGGCCCAAAGACCTCAACCACTCGGCCCCGGGGAAAGCCGCCGATGCCCAAGGCTAAATCAAAGGATATCGACCCTGTCGGAATACTCGGAATTTTTTCAGCCGCTTCTTTCTGCCCCAACTTCATCACCGCTCCTTTGCCGAATTGCTTTTCGATGTGCGTAACAGCCGCTTCTAAGGCTTTTAGCCGGGAAGACTGGTGCCTTTCGGTTTCCTCGTCTTTCATCTTTACCTCCTCTCTCCCCCCAACAAACAATCATTAAGGAGAGATTTTTATTTCTCTTTTTATCTTTTAGCGATTATTCCTAAGAGTAATTATAAAAACCCCGGCCAGATTTTCTTCCTAAGTAGCCGGCCTCAACCATCTTCCGGAGCAAAGGACAAGGCCGATACTTGGGGTCACGGAAACCTTCGTAGAGAACTTCCATAATGTTCAAACAAACGTCGAGGCCAATCAGGTCAGCCAAGGTCAACGGCCCCATTGGATGATTCATCCCTAACTTCATGACGGTATCGATGGCTTCGGCTGTCCCTACACCTTCCATCAACGCAAAGACGGCTTCGTTGATCATGGGCATGAGAATCCGGTTGGAGATGAACCCGGGAAAATCGTTGGCTTCCACGGGAACTTTGCCCATTTTTTCAGTTAGCGCCTTAACCACGGCAAACGTTTCGGCTGAAGTCTGGAGCCCTTTAATCAACTCCACTAAAGCCATCAGCGGCACCGGATTCATAAAATGCATGCCCATGAATCGGTCCGGCCGAGAAGTAAAGGAGGCCAGTCGAGTAATCGAAATCGAGGAGGTATTGGAAGCAAGGATTATTTGTGGCGCTAATAAACCGTCAAGCGCCTGAAGGACTTGTTTCTTGACCTCGACATTTTCGAAAACGGCCTCCACGACAAAATCAACCTCTTTTAAGTCCTTAAGGTCGGTGGAAGTTTGGAGCCGATTGAGGATGGCTTCTTTGGCCTCAGTTATTTTTCCCTTCTCGATGAGCTTATCCAGGCTTTTGTCGATTGTTTTTAACGACCGGTTAAGCTGTTCTTGACTTATGTCCTGAAGAACGACCTTCAACCCGCTCCCAGCCGCTACCTGAGCAATCCCGCTGCCCATCGTCCCGGCTCCCACCACGCCCATGGTTTTGATTTCCATTAGACCCTCCTATTATCCTTTGAGACCTCTTCTCATTTTTTCAAACCATCTCTAGTGCCATGGCGACCGCGTCACCGCCACCGAGGCAAAGGGAGGCCACCCCGCGCTTCAGGCCCCGATGCTTAAGAGCATAGATGAGGGTGGTTAGAATACGCGCCCCTGTTGCTCCGATGGGATGGCCAAGGGCCACTGCGCCGCCGTGGACATTTACTTTTTCTCTGTCAAGCTTCAACTCTTTGAGCAAAACCACCATCTGGGCGGAAAAGGCTTCGTTAATTTCAAAAAGGTCAACCTCCTCCATTTTCCAGCCCGCATTAGCCACCACCTTCTCTATGGCCCCCTTCGGCGCATACATAACCATGGCTGGCTCCACGGGGTTAGTCGCCCAGCCAACAATTCGCGCCAAGGGGTCACGAAGCTTTAAAGATTTAATCGCCTCAGCCGAGGCCAAAACGCAAGCCGCAGCCCCGTCATTGAGCTGCGAGGCATTACCGGCCGTTACTGTTCCCTCCTTCTTAAAGGCAGGCTTAAGTCGGGCCAATCGTTCTATGGAAGTATCCCGCCGCGGCCCTTCGTCAATTTTAAAAACAACCGGCTCCCCTTTTTTCTGGGGAATACTTATGGCCACAATTTCTTCATCAAAATAACCATGGTCTATGGCTTTGATGGCTTTCTGGTGGGAACTAACCGCGTAGAGGTCCTGTTCTTCCCGCGTCGCCCCAAAACGTTCAGCGATAATTTCCCCCGTAATCCCCATATGGATGTTTTCAAAGGCACACCAGAGGCCGTCATAAATCATGGCATCCTTCATTTCGACGTTGCCGAATTTAACTCCCTCCCGAAGGCCCCAGACAAGATGCGGCGCTCGACTCATGCTCTCCATACCACCGGCCACAACCACTTCCTTTTCTTCTAACTGGATGCTTTGGGCACCAAGAACCACCGCTTTTAACCCTGAGCCGCAGACCATATTAACCGCATAACAGCTAATCGTATAAGGAAGGCCAGCCTTCACCGCGGCTTGCTTGGCCGGGGCTTGGCCGACGCCGGCCGAGACCACATTGCCCATAATCACTTCCTGCACCTGGTCAGGGCTGAGTCCAGCCCGGGCTACGGCTTCACGAATGGCGTAGCCGCCCAGGTCAGGGGCGGTAAAATCCTTCAGCGCACCCAAATAGGCGCCGATGGCGGTCCGGGCGGCGCTGACAACAAAGACATCCCTGACTTCACACATCTATTTCTCCTTACAATCATCATTGAACATAAAATCCTTTCCTTCTTTTTATCATAAATTGGCCAAAAATTGAATTCAGATTTATGCCCAAATGGAGGCCACTTTTCTCATTTTCCCGCTCAGATAAGCCCTGTAATTTCCCCATCAGGAGTAATGTCGATTTTCTCTGCGGCCGGGTTCCGCGGAAGGCCGGGCATGGTCATGATGTCCCCGCAGAGGACAACGACAAATCCCGCGCCCGCGCTCAGGGAGACATCGGTCACGATGAGTCGAAAATAGCGAGGCCGACCTCTCAGCTCTTCGTCATCTGATAAGGAATATTGAGTCTTGGCGATACAAACCGGGAGATTGCGAAAGCCATCCTTTTCCATTTTGAGCAGCTTGCGCCGGGTTTTTCCTTCCATGGCAATGCCGGAGGCGCCATAAATTTTTTGGGCCACAGTTTCGATTTTTTCTTCCAGAGAAGCCTCAAGGGGATAAAGAAACTTAAACTCCGCCTTGTCTTCTTTTATCGACCGCAAAACTTCCGCCGCTAAGGCCTCCCCACCTGCCCCTCCTTTCTCATAGACCTCACTGACAGTAAACCGAAACCCTTCCTCCTGGCAAAGGGAAGCCAGAAGGTTTATTTCTTCCTGCGAGTCATCAGGATAACGGTTAAGGGTGACAACAAAGGGCAGACCAAAAGTTCGGAGGATAGCCCCATGCTGGCGAAGATTATCAAAACCGGATTTAACTGCCTCTAAGTCGGGTTTGGCAGTTTCCGGAACTGAAAGGCCACCATGATATTTTACGGCCCGCAGCGTGGCCACCAAGACACAGGCCGCTGGCGGCGGCACGTGACCCGTGCGAACCACGATGTTGAAAAATTTCTCCGCGCCCAAATCAGCCCCAAACCCGCATTCAGTGATTACATAATCAGCGCGACTTAATCCTAACCGAGCCGCAATGACGGAGCTCGTGCCGTGAGCGATGTTAGCAAACGGGCCGCCATGGATTAAAGCCGGCGCTCCTTCTAAGGTCTGGACTAAGTTGGGTTTAATAGCGTCCCGCAACAGAGCGGCCATGGCGCCGTCCGCCTTAATATCTTTGGCCGAAACTGGCTGGTCATCAGGACCATAGCCGACGACAATCCGGCCAAGCCGCTCTTTAAGCTCCATGAGGTCAACCGAGAGACACAGAATAGCCATGACCTCCGAAGCCGCGGTAATATCAAACCCCGATTCGCGGGCAATGCCCCGCAGCGGACCGCCAATACCAACAATTATTTCACGCAGAACGCGGTCATCCATATCGAGCACTCGCTTCCAGGTCACCTTCCGGCAATCAAGCAGGCCGCAGGCGCCGTCGAAATGAAGTCGATTATCCACCATCGCGCTGAGCAGATTATGGGCGGCGGTAATAGCGTGAATATCACCGGTGAAATGAAGGTTAATCGCCTCGGAGGGAATAACCCGGGCTTTCCCTCCTCCCGTGGCCCCGCCCTTCAAGCCAAAAACTGGACCTAAGGACGGTTCTCTTAAGGCAACCACCGCCTTGTGTCCTATTCTTTGGAGAGCATCAGCCAAGCCAATGGCCGTAGTGGTCTTTCCTTCCCCGGAAGGGGTGGGTGTCATGGCCGTTACCAGAATCAGCTGACCTCGCGGCTGAGAATCACCGCGGCCCGGCCAATGCTTGATTTTAGCCTTATCTGCGCCATATTTTTCTAAGGCCTCAGGTCCAAGGCCAAGCTTAGCGGCAATGACTTCTATCGGTTCCATTTCTACCTCCCTTCCATGAGTTTATTTCCCGCGGCCTTAAGGTTCAACTATTTTTTCCTAAATGAGGAAAGAGTCGCTCGTAAGATTCGATGAGGCCAGCATCAGCAAAACTGAAATAACGGTTATTCCCGATGATAATGTGGTCGAGAACTTTAAGCTGCATTATGCCCGCCGCGAAAACCAACTCTCGAGTGATCTCTTTATCGCAGAGTGATGGTTCTGGGTCGCCCGAAGGATGGTTATGGACAAAAATCAGGCCAGAAGCATTATGTTTTAGGGCTTCTCTCATTATCTCCCGAGGGTAAACTGCGCTGGCATCAACCGTGCCCTCAAAGAGAGTCTTCTCCTCGATAATCTGATTCTTGACATCGAGAAAAAGAACCTTAAATTTCTCCTTTTTCAGGTCGCGGAGCGAATGGAAAAGATAATCGAACACCTCGCGAGAAGAACGACAGTAGGGACGGCTCATCATTTTGTCCCGCAGAAAGCGCCGGGCGACTTCATGAACGAATTTCAACCCGAAGACATTGTGCGGTCCGATTCCTTTTATTTCCTGGAGCTCCTCGAGCGAGGCTTCCAAGACGCCCCGCAGGTTCTTGAACCGCCGGAGCGCCTCGCGGGCAGGCTCGCGGCAATCGCGGCGCGGAGTGGCCAGGGTCAAGAGCAACTCCACCACTTCATAATCCAAAAAGGCCTCAATCCCGCTGCGCAGGAACTTCTCGCGCAGGCGACGGCGATGCCCCTGCCCGAAATCTCCACCAGCCTTAGTTTTTTCTTTTTTTCCCGTCGTCATCCTTTTAGAAAGACGCTCCGACCCTGCCTTTCATCGCACTTTTCAACTCACTGACCCGCCACTTATTGCTTAATTTTTATCTCTTATTTACAACTTCTAATAAAAGACGCCCTGTCTTTAGCCTGTTCTTCCCCCTCTTCTGTCTTTCTTGAATTCCCTTTCTTTCTTTTTTCCCTTTTCTTCTCCCTTCTTATTCATTTTTATTCCAAGTCCTCTATTTTCGCTTCTGGTATCTTTCTTTAGCCCCTTCGGTCTCAGAAATCTTCGGCAGCTAGAGTCTCCGTTGAAGGATGATTAAGAGAGGCTATGAGCCGAAACCTTTCATGATGGCGTCGGCCATCATCGGCTTATCCTTCAACCCGTCCTAAAAATAGGAAGGGAGCAAAAAATAAAAAAGAGGGGATTGGGGTAAATATGTAAGGTGTCACTAATTTTTTTCCCGTTACTTTATCCAAAACCCCGCGGTTTCTTTTTTACAAAGCAAAAAAATTTGGCTCGGACTCGGTTTTCTGTAAGGGTAAACAGGGAAAATTAAAGATATCCAGACAGTTCGTCTAAACTCTGGCAATGAGAAACCTCAGAAAATAAATGGACGGGGGGAAAAGAAAAAAAGAAAGAAAAAACGGGAAAAATAAGGGAGGAAGAAAGAAGGGAGAAAGAAAAAACAATAGAATGAAAGAAATAATGAAAGAACGAAAAAAAGGAAAAAGGAAGTATGGAAATTATTAAAAAAAGAAGCAAGTAAGTAAGCGAGTAAACAATTAAGCAAATAGGTAAAAAATAGGGAGGGAGGATAAAATAAACGTTATTTGGCCCGTATAAAGCAAATAATTCTAAGATGAAAAAAATAGTTCGAGACGGGTTGAATTATAATCCTAGGCGATGGCGGCGGTCCGCCTCCTTAATCTGCTCTTTTAAAACATAGATAAGGACAACAATAATCAGCCAGAACCAGGCAAGAAAGACATAAACCCCTATCTTCTCCTTGATGTTTTTAAATTCTGGCTTGAGAATGGCTTCCTGGCGGCTTTCTTCCTTGGCTTGTTCCTTTTGGCTCTTTTCTTTGGCCATATTCTCCCTGGTTTCTTGAGCCTCGGATTTTAGCTGGTAAATATTTTCCCCGCTCTTATTTTCGGAGACCCGGCTTAGGAGTTTGCTCGACGAAGCATTTGGCATGTCCCCCAAAAAAAGCGCTGCTTCCCGAAAAATTCTCCGGGAGGCAATAAAAGGGTCGGGCTGAAGACAAGGGTTGGCCTTGGAGCCTAAGGCTGAGCTAATTAAACTCGGATTAGCCGGATTTGCAAGGCTTGAGCTTGAATATCCCGGAGTCCAAGCTAAAAAAGGGATAAAAAAGCCCGCCAAAAGGGGGGATAAAAAAATTAAAATAAAAAGGCCCAATTTTTTGGACGCCTTCTTCTCTTCTGGGAATATTTTCATGAAACCAGGCTCCAAATAGTCATGGCCAGAGCATAAAGAATCAAGGCTATCGAGACCGCCGTTATTACTTTCCCTTTTTTTTCGGCTGGCCGGTTATCCAGGAAAGGGAGGAAAAAGAAGAGGGCCAAAACAGTTAGGATGAGCAAAACAGCCAATGTTTCGCCGCTAATCAGGACAAAGTGTCCGGGAAAAAGTTTGAGGGTTTGGAAGAGAAAAAGAAAATACCACTCAGGTTTTATTCCTGTCGGCGTGGGCGCCATCATCTCAGCTTGAGGTCCAAGGGAACGCGGAAGGAAAACAGATATCGTCACCAGAAGCCCAAAAGCCAGGAGCCAAACTCTCGCCTCGCGCAGGACAAAATTGGGCCAAAAAGGAATTTCCGGCACTTTCATCCCTTTTATTTCATATTTTAACGGCTGGCTCATTCCTAATTTCTGAATGAGAAAGAGATGGAGGCCAACAAAAAGGAGGATAAAAAGGGGCAGGACACAAACATGAAAAATGAAAAAACGGGTTAAGGTGTCGGCGCCCACATCTTCGCCTCCCCGCAGGAACTTAGAAACCCAAACGCCAACGACGGGAATGACTCGAGGAATATCTGTTCCCACCTTGGTGGCGGCTAAGGACAGGCTATCCCAGGGTAGAAGATAGCCAGTAAATCCAAAGCCAAGCGTAAAGACCAGCAGAAAAACACCGGTCATCCACGTCAGCTCCCGCGGCCGGCGGTAGGATTTAAGCAACCAAATACTAACCATGTGGACAAAGACGGTGGCAATCATGCCTGTGGCTGACCAGAAATGGAGGGAGCGAATGAGCCAGCCCAGCGGTATTTCAGTCATGATTCTCCGGACACTTTCGTTGGCTTCGGCAATTGTCGGTTTATAATAAAGGGCCAGAATAATACCCGTAACTACCTGGATTACAAAGAAAAGCAGGATCAGACTTCCCGTATAAAGCCAGACGGTATGCGGGGTTTGAGGGACTGTTTTCTTACGCAAGAAGCTGAGGACCGCCTGCCAGCCGATTCTCGCCTCCCACCAAGCTTTGATTTTTTTTCTCGACCTTCTTCCGTTAGGCTTCATGCCTTTTCTTCCTTGCGCACGACAAGTTTTTCTCCTTCGATGATTAGGGTTAAACGACGCAAAGGCTTGGGTGGCGGGCCGCCAATGTTCAGGCCGTTTTCATCGTACCAGCCATTATGGCAGGCGCAGAAAAACTTCCGCTGGTCAGGTAAATACTGGACATTGCAATCAAGGTGAGTACAAACGCCGACAAAAGCCTGCAAGGTGCCGTCCTCATTTCTCTTGATGATTCCGGGCTTTATTCCCCAGGAAAAAATTTTGACTGAATTGGCTGGCAAGTCAGAAAAATCGGCTAAGGGCAAGCTTACCTCATCCGGCTCTCGATAAGGGGGAATAGCCGACTTCAACAAAGGATAAAGCAGGCTGGCTCCTAACGCTCCTAACCAGCTGCCGCCAAGCCAGTTAAGAAACCGCCGCCGGCTGACGCAAGAATAGGCGAACTTCATTTTTCCTTCCTAAAAATATGTTTTATCTTTTCCCAGAGGTAACGACGGCGCAGAGCCAAGATGCCATGAGCGGGGTTTACCTCTCGAGGACAGACTTCGTTACAGCGAAAAACCGTGTCACAGCCCCAAAGGCCGGCAGAACTGCCGATTTTCTTCCAATCCTCGAAAACCCGGCGGTCACGCGGGTCGCGGACATAGCGGTAAAGTTTAGCTAAGGCGATGGGGCCAAGATATCTTTCATCCCGGGCGACGACCGGACAAGCGCTATAACAGCAGCCGCATAAAATGCAATTAGTAAAGGCTTCAATCTTTTCCATTTCTCTCTCTTCGAGGCGATAACCTGCAGGGGAGGAGAAAGAATTTTCCTCTGGTTTTATCCCGGGTAAGACTTCTTCTCTTTCGGTTGGCGCCCCTGTTTTTCTTTCTTTTTCCGCTATGACGTAAGGCCTGATAGCCTCGAGAGCCTGCCAGAAGGGTTCCATGTCCACCACCAGGTCTTTTTGAAGAGGTAAATTAGGAAGGGGCTCAATGATAATAGTCTCGGAGCCCAAGGAATCAAGTCTGGTCCGACAAGCCAGCTCAAATTCGCCATTAATCACCATCCCGCAACTGCCACAAACCGCCTCCCGACAACTGTAGCGAAAGGCGAGAGTGGCATCCCGCTCATTGCGGATGTCCATCAGCGCTTCCAAGATCACCTTGGGCTTTTCTTCTTCATAGACAAAATCTTGGAAATAGGGAGCCTCGTCCTTCTCCGGGTCAAACCGAAAAAGGCGGAAAAGATAGCGTTGGGCCATGAGCCTCGACTCTTATTAATATAATCGCGCCATCGGCGAATAGCGAGTAATGACCACAGGTTTATAGCTCAGTTGGGGTCGGCCGTCTTTCCAGGTAACCAAGGTATGCTTCAACCATTCTTTGTCATTCCTTTCGGGATAATCAAGGCGATAATGAGAACCCCTGGTTTCCCGGCGGGCTAAAGCACCCAGGGCGATTACCTCGCAAAGGTCAAGCATGTATTCAAACTCTAACATATTAACCATTTCCTGACTGAAGCGGCGGCAATGTCCAGATAAAAACCCCCTTTTTTCATAGTCCTCGCGAATAGCGGCAATCTCGGCCAAGGCTTTCTCCAGGTCTTGCTGGGTACGAAAAATCCCGACCTTTTCGCTCATAATCACTTTCAATCGATTGAGCAACTGATGGGCCTTGGCTCCTTTTTCCCGACGCATCCAGGTTTCGACTCTTTCCTCCGTCTTTCTGGCTTCCGCGTCCAGCAGATGAGGGCTGGCCTCTCTTATCTGAGTACTCTTGACATATTGAGAGGCCTCCCGGCCGACAATCTGGCCAAAGACAATGGTTTCTAAAAGAGAATTGCCGCCCAAGCGGTTAGCCCCATGGACACTCACACAGGCACACTCACCCGCAGCATAAAAACCGGGAAGCAGAGTTGCCCCTTTAAGGTCGACATCAATGCCCCCCATGGAATAATGCTGAGCCGGTTGAATCGGGATCGGTTTTTCTATCGGGTCAAGACCAGCAAAACGGAGGCATATCTCCCGAACAGAGGGCAGCCGCTTTTGTATTTTGGCCGCGCCTAGGTGCCTCAAATCCAGCAGGACATATTCACCCTCAAAACCATTGCCCCGGTCAATCTCAGTCTGAATAGCCCGAGCCACAATGTCCCTCGGGGCTAATTCCATGGATTGAGGAGCATAATCGGCCATAAAACGACGCCCGTAGCGGTTAAGGAGGTAGCCGCCTTCGCCCCGCGCCCCTTCCGTTATCAAGATATTCTTGCTGTAAAGGGAAGTGGGATGGAACTGAACAAATTCCATGTCTTTAATCGGCACGCCAGCCTTGTAGGCGATCCCGATACCGCTGCCATGGTTAATATAGGCGTTGGTCGTTTTAAGATAAACCCGGCCGTAGCCACCGGTGGCGAAGATGACCGCTTTGGCCTTGACAGGATAGATTTGCCCCGAGGTCAAATCATAGACAACTACACCCTGACAAACTCCGTGTTCGATGATGAGCCGAGTCACTAACCATTCAGAATAAAAACGAAGTTGCCGCCGCAGCGCCTGTTCAAAAAGCGTATGCATGATGACGAGTCCCGTGCGGTCCGCGGCATAACAAGTGCGCGGAAACCCGGCCCCGCCAAAAGGCCGTTGGGCAATAACTCCGCCGGGAAAACGGCTGAAGGGAACACCCATCCTTTCTAACTCATAGATCACCGGCGCTGCTTCTCGGCAAAGGAGCTCGGCCGCGGGCTGGTCAGCTAGGAAATCACTGCCTTTAATCGTATCAAAGGCATGCTTTTCCCAGTTATCATCCCGACCGTCAGGGTGGTTACCCAAAGCTGCGTTAATCCCTCCCTGAGCGGCGACAGAATGAGACCGGAGCGGATGAACTCGCGAAATTAAAGCCACAGAAAGGGAAGGGTCGGCTTGATGCGCCGCTGCCAATCCTGCGAGCCCCCCTCCCACAATCAGGATATCATAACTTAGCATTCAATAATTCCGGGTAAAATAGATAAGCAGCATGACAGCGGTTAAAACCGTGCCGAGGGCCGTAAAGAACCAGAACAAGAATTTCTCCCGGCGGCAACCCATGTCCATTATCACAGTCCGCAGACCGTAGAGAGCGTGGAAGACAACAGCCACCATCAAAACAACATCAATTACGGGGCTGGTATGGAGGGCCAGAGCCCAGTCTGGTTTTTTATCCTTAGTCATCAGAAAAAAAGAAGTTAAAAACTTGATGCCTAAGAAGGCAATCATCAAAAGCCCCGTCACTCGATGAAAAACCCAGATAAACATCGGCCCTTCTCCCTCCTGGGAAAAATATAATTAAATAATTCTTCCTTGATAAGTCAAGAAAAATCATTTTTTGGGGCTGAATATTTATATCGACCAGGTTCGTTTGCTTTGAGCGGGCCAATTGCCTATAATAAGCGCAAGCTTTAAAGGAGGCTCGATGAAAAAATTCATTTCCCTTTTGGTGGTCTTACTTTTTTCTTGGGCCCTTGCCGCTGCCGACATCCACATAAGAACTAAATCGCACACCGATGCTTTCACCGTCATGGGTCAATCTCAGCCCGAAAAAAACGAGATAACCGAGCAGTGGATTGGGGAAGACAAGTTTGCTTCCCACAGTAAGGACCAATCGATTATCATCGACACCAAGAAAAACCTGCTTTACCTTATTGACCATCAAGACAAAAGCTATCTCGAAACATCTCTCCCGCTTGACCTAAGTAAACTGGTTCCGCCTGAAATGTCCCAGATGTTGGCGATGATGAAGATGAGCGTCACCGTGAAACCCCTTGGCCAGACCAAAACAGTGGGCTCCTGGCCGTGCTCGGGCTATGAAGTGGCTATTTCCATGATGATGATGCCGCTGAAGATGACCGTTTGGGCTTCCACCGACGTCCCCTTCAATGTTGACCAGTTCCTGGATAAATTCTACAGCCCAGTTCTGCAGCTCATGATGAGAATCGATGAGGCCAGCTTAGCGGAACTACGTAAGATTAAAGGCTACTGGATAGCCTATGAGCAGACGGGGGAAATCATGGGCGCCAAGATTCACAGCACCAGTGAAACTATTGAAATCAAAAAGGAACCAGCCCCAGCCTCTGCTTACTCGGTGCCTGCGGGCTACCAGAAGACAGACAAGCTTAAAATGCGCTAAGCAACCGCCGCGGGTAATCAATCCTTCCTGGCTGCTCTGGTTATTAAGCATCTCTATTTCCGTGATGACATTTAATTTGAATAGCAAGTCGATTCCTCTTTTTCCGTCTCGGTTTTTAAGATGCCTCCCCCTCGTTATTTAACACTCAGAAAAGACAAGGGCTTATAAATATCTTTTCGAGGGTCTCTTTTAATAAATATGGAGAATCGTTAAAACATAAAACCTTGCTTACCCCAAATTTATCCCTGTTATGGGACAAACAAAGAGAGGTCAATAATATAAGTGCAGGCCGACGGAGAAATATTGGCCAGAAAAACGGTACTGGGCTGATTCTCGGTAATTCCAGAAGGTAAGAACAAAGGTAAAAGGCTCGCGAGGAATAAAAATGGCACTGACCGCCACAGTGGTGGCAGTAACCTTTTCGGAATTACGATAAAAATAAACCTGCGGGTTGAGATTAAGCCCGTTAGTTATTTTTATATCTAAGCCTGCCCGCAGGGCGCCAACCTGAAGACGCCGCACCGGTTCATCAGGATACCAGAGGATAGAGCTTTCATCCAGAAGATAAACCCCAGTTTCCAAGGCAAACCGGGAAGTAATCTTCCCTCCAATTCCCAAATCCAAGTTCCAGGCCGTATAGCTTTCGCTACCGCGAAAATGAGAAACCGCCGCGTAGCTTTCTAATTTTTCCCGAGCATAATAAATGGCGGCGATAAACTGTGATAGGTTGGCTTCTCTTGAAGCCTTTGTGCCGTCATCCCGAAGATAATCAAAATCTAAATCGTGAAAAGTATATTTTAAAAGGAAAGAACTGCAAGGAGAAAGGCTCGCCCGGACTCCAAACCAGGGTTTTAAGCTCCGGAACTTATTAGCCCCCCAATAGTAATCCGCTCCAGCTTGAGGATAAAGGCTTAATCCCTGGGCATTAAGCCCCGCCGTTAGCCAGATTATAACCAAAAGAAAAAATCTCCTTTTTCTGCTGTTCATCTTACCTCCTCAACTTCCTTCAAAAACCTCAAGGTTCCTCCGGCCGCGGAAACCTCTCCGTTTTCACCCAGACCCTTTCCCGGCGGCGCACGAAATCCTCAAAAAAACTGCGCAGCACTACCAGCGCCCACAATTTGGTATAGGTTAAATAGGCTAACCAGGCAAGGCCAAAATTGGCCAGAGAGTCCTCTTTCTCCAAGGCTAAGGCCAAAAGAATCTCCAGGATAAACAGCGCTATGGCCAAAACCCATAACTCAAGGTAGGGACCCGGGAGGCGAAGGGATAAAATTCCTAATAAAGAAAGGAGGAAAAAAAGGTCAGAGACGATGATGGCGAAAACAAACAGATAATAGAGATAAAAAAGATTGGCCATTTCTATGGAAGTCAAAGATAGCTTGGTTTTAAAGAGACGTTTCATCTGGCGACGAATCAGGTCGTTGTTTCCCCGCGCCCAGCGGGTCCTCTGCCTTATCCACGTTCCCCACTTTTCTGGTTCTTGCTCCCAGGTTGTGGCTTCAGGCAAAAATCGTACCCGCCAGCCATGTTCATAAAGCCTTAGAGTAAGCTCAGTATCTTCGGTCAAAGCCTCTTCATCCCAGCCGCCAAGGGATTCTAAAACTTGCCGCCTGATAACATAATTCGTGCCAGCCAGAAATGCGATGTTGAGGAAAAAATTCCGGCCGGCCTGGATTATCCATTGGAAGGCAACGGATTCTAAGTTAATAAGCCTGGTCAAAAAATTGCGCTGGCGGTTTGAAGCCCGGAACTTTCCGGTTACTGCCGCCAGCTTGGGATTAAGCATAAGAGCCGTCACTAATTTTTTTATGGCGTCTTTCTCCGGAAGATTATCCGCGTCATAGACGGCCACTATCTCTCCCTGACAGCGGCTGAGGCCATGGTTGAGAGCAGCCCCCTTACCCCGACCGCTCTCCTCAAGGGGAATATTGACTAATTTAATTATGTCTGGGTTTCTTTTCATCTCCGCCTCGACTAAGGAGGCCGTAAGGTCGGTGCTGCCGTCATTGATGACGATTATTTCCATATTGGAGCGGGGATAATCCTGAGCTAAGAGTTTAGCGAGCAAACCCTGGATGACCAGGGCTTCGTTCTTAGCCGGGATCAGAACAGAAACGGTGGGCCAGGGCTCAGCCCTGACCATTTGCGCTACTGCAGAGCCTTTTAATTTTTCTTTTCTCCAGAAAAGAACTCCCCCGATAGTTAGGGCAAACTGATAAATAAGCATTAACCAGATAAAGACGACGGCAAAAATAAACAGCCCATCTCGGAGCAAGAACCAAAAAGTCATCGCTTTATTTTGATATAAAAATAGCTCCCTAATAATAGCCCGACAGAAACGGAACCCAAGACGAAAAAGAGAAGCGAGGAAAAATAGCCCACTGTTTTTAGTCTATGGACTGCCGCGGCTTCTGTGTAGATTTCCAATGAGTGGCGGCCGCGGGGCAAAATTAAACTGGTCTGGTCCAAAAAAATAGGCCACGTTTGGTTATCCAAGAGCAAGCGGCCAGGGAGCTGGTTAAAAGAAAAGGTCACAGGAAGAGAAGAAGAATAAAGCAACCGATACCAAGGGCCAGCCGCCTCCACCTCCACGAGCTCGCCGTCGAGGTAAAAGCGATAGCTCAGCCCAGCGGGATGAAAAACAGGCAACTTTTTCAATTGAAGATAATTTTCGCCAGCCGGAATGGCTACCGAAGAACCAGAAATAAGGGGCCATTCCCGGCCATTTAACCAGGCCTGATAATCGGGTCGACTCAAAACCAGGTTAAAGGGCCGGCGACTTCTTAAAAGATAACCATCACCTTTGGCTTCAAGGCTAACATCAGCCGCGGACACAAAAGGCAGGAGAACCAAGTCCAGAGGTAGAATGGTTGCCTCAGAATAAAGAGCCACTCTTCCTGAGGGTTGCTGGCCGAAGAAAACCAGCGTGGCCAGCTCGTTACCGCAAGCTTGAGACAAGGGAAAAGGTGTCTTCCGGATATCTCTCCAGGGAACGACGTTAATATCAAACATTAAACGGTTTAAATCAGGAATAATCTGCTTGTAGGCCTCAAGATAATTCTGGTAGCGGAAGGGGAGGGCAGTCCAGCTCCGCGCCGGGTCTTCTATCTGCAGAATAAAAGGAAACTCGTCCATTAAATCAACAATATCTCTGGTGTCCACCCCGCATTGTTCGCTGATTTCTGGATGAAGCAAGGAATCGTAATTGGTGACGATGACTTCCCATGCCGCTTTTTTATAATCATTTATTTTCTGTATTTCCTCGAGAAAAAGGCGATGTAGCTCCTTTATCAGGTTACGTCTAAAAGCCAAAAGACGTTCATAGGCCTGGCTATTATGTTTCCAATAAAAGGGAGAACCGGGACGGAAAACTTCAGATAAATCAAACCCCTCTTTTTGGCGAAAGATGCGGCTGACCGCCTCATTCCCGGGAGTAAATTTTTCTGGGTAAAGCAAGCCGTGGTCGGTATCAAAACATAATTCGGCTAAGTTAACTCCATCCCAATCGTGGTGGAGAAGCATCTGCCGGAAGAAATTAAGGGTCGTCTCTCGGGCTTCGGGATGGAAGAGGTTTATTGGCAGACGCCACCCGTTGCGGGCATCCTGGCCGTCGACCTGTTTTTCCCGCCACTCGGGGTGTTTTTCCCAGATAAGCGGCGTCACCTGTGGCAACTCAAACCAAGCGTAGACGGCTATCCCGAAGCGATGACAGAGGTCGATAAAATAGCGATACGGAAATTGATATTTTTCATAAAAATGCCAGGTGGCTAAATAGATGATCTTAACACCTGAAGCCCGCCAGTGCCGGACCAATTTCTCCAAACTCACTTCCGGTCGCAACCCCGGGTCGAAATAGAGCTCCAAGTTATTGCGGCGAACGAGAAAAGGAAGGCCGAGATTATTTTTCAGATAATAGGCAAAATAAGGGTAACGACTAACCCCGAAGGGCGTCACCGGGTCAAAAGTCGCTGCTAAGAAAAGCACTTTTCCCTGGCCTACAGAGCGAAGGACGACGACGGGCAAACCTTGCTCTAAATCACGGGCTAGGACCAAACCTGCCTCGAAATTAAAAACCGAGATTAAAGCCGGAGAAGACCACTCGAAAACAGGGGCGGGCAGGGTAGTTTCCTTTATCCCTTTAAGAGTCATTTTCTCTTGGCCCAACTGGAAACCAAACTTCTCGATCAGGGCGGAGGGGCCGTCAGAAATAACTTGGCCGCCGGCATAGACATAATCAACAATCCGATTAACCTCAGCGGGGCTAAGACGAAGGGCAACAGGGTTAGGAATAACAAGAAGGTCGGGTTGGCTGGGTCTTAAAGCCCCTAACTTCTTTTGGGACACTACCTCTGGATTAAGACCAAAAACCCGGAGAACTGAAAGGAAACTCTTGATATCATTTTCATCTTGGGAACTAATATTTTCCACCGCCATGACGGCGGTTTTGTGCAGGCGAATTGGCGCTCGTTTAGGGCCGGGATTAAGAATGTCTTTAAGGCCCAAAATCAGGCTCGCCGGAAAAGTTTTGGGCTTGGTCGGTTGAGAAAGCTTAGCCTCCAGGACGTAGAGAGACCCAGGGGGAAGCGCTATTTTCTGCGGCCAAAGGCCATCGATAGGTTCAGAGGAATAGCTTTCCCTAAGCGTCTTACCCAGACGGTCAAGCAGCAGTTCGTGGACATATTCGCCTCGTAAACGAATACTTCCCTCGCCGCCAGCTGAAGTCACCCACAAAGAATCGGTTCGCAAGTTACAGGCAAAATCACGAGCGGAGATAAAATTCCAGCCCATGGACTTCATAGCCCGACAAACTTCCTGTAAGTATTTCAAGGGAACAAAGGAATGAAAAAAGAAGGAGGCTAAACCATCCCGCACAGTGAGCATGTGGCGGGCATTTTCGATAATCCGGGACGGGTCAGGTTTTTCAAAATCGACATAGCCGAGATTCTCCGGGATTACCTGGACCATAAGGTCGGGCAAAAAAACCGGATAAGGAAAAATTTGCTGGGTTCCAACAAGCTCGGCAGCCATCACCCGGTCATAAAGAGAATCAAAAAAGCGGCCTATTAGGCGATAATCTTCCTGGGAGGCAGAATAATGAGGGGTTTCCCAGGTTAAAGGATAAAGCCCGCAACGCAGGCATTCTTCCAACCCTAACCTTATTCTCTCCTCCACCCAATCTTGAGTCTCATGAGGTATGGGCCGTCCCGAGATATCATCCCAGAATTCATAATCTTCGGCCGTTCTTCCCTGATGTTGATGGGTCGCTCCATGAAGGACAATTGTCGCCCCCCGGTTAACCAACTCTTTAAGAGCAGCCACCAACTTCGGCCTTTCGGAAAGACGGACCTCCTGCTGAGTTGAAGGGTCGCGAAAAATGGGGATAAGCGAAAGGGAAAACGGAATGCCTTCTTTCTCTAACCATTGACCTAACCGCTTCAGGTAAGCCGGGTTGTCTTCGGGGTTAATATCTTCAATCCGCACCAAAGCTTGATGCGCCGTCGGATGGTCTTGGCCTAAGATGTCATGAAGAAGGTCAGCCAGAATCAGAAACCGGCCGCCTTCATAGGCATAAGAAAAGGGAGAATCAGCTATGTACCAGAATCCGCCGCTTCTTAAGACATAGGGAAAGGTACGGCCGTCAGGAGAGGAAATGGTTGCTATGACTTCCACCTTATCCGGCGCCTGAAGCTTGAGCCGATTAAGCCCTGGGTCTTCCTTCGAAAAATCTTCTCCTTTATACCAGACTTTCCAGTCGGTCCTTTCCTCCCAATCATCATAAACAAAACCGAGCCTCTCAGCTTCTGTCTCTAAAAAGCGGTCGATATGCATATTTACCCAAAGAGTTGTTTTCGGCCGCTGAGTGAGGTCAGTCAAAAGAACGGCCGGAAATTCAGGCTGACCCTCCTCAAAGAAAAGGAAAAGGAAATCAGGCTCCAGAGCTAAACCTCGGACATAATGCCGGATGGAAAGAACTGAGCTCTTTTCGATTTTAAAATGACCCAGCAGGCGGTTGAGGAAACAGGCTGATTTAAAGGCTTCAGATTTTCCCTCCGAGCCGTCATAAAAAATTAAGACGCTCTGGCTAAAAGCCGAGGCCACAAAGAAAAAAAGGAGACTAACCAGGCCAACTAATAGGCGTTGTCTCATCTTTTATTCGACTCCTCGTCCCTCTTATTGAGTCGCCTCCTGATATACCGTATCAAAAAAATATGGGGCTATTCCATCTTTTATTGGTGAGGCGATGACGCCTGCGAAACAACCTCGCGGACTAAAGTGATGATTTATAATAATCCCTTTTTTCTTAGAGAGAAGCGCTTATTAGGTGAAAAAAGAGGCTGAATATTGATGATAAAAAGGTGCTGAAAAAGGCAGACATTTTAAGGATGAGGCTTATTTTTATTGACTGCAGCGGCGAAGAAAAATAAAATTAGGGCTTCTGCGGGGACCAGGATGACGGCACGAATCTTAATCGCCTTCGGCACCAGACCGGAGTTGATTAAATTGGCGCCAGTCATCATGGAAATGAAGCGCTACCCTAAGGATTTTAAGCCGCTGCTTTTAGCTACCGCCCAGCACCGCGGCCTCCTAGACCAAATGCTCAGCATTTTTTCCCTCACCCCTGATATTGACCTCAACCTTATGCAGCCCAACCAATCTCTCGACCGGCTGACGAGCCGAGTCATGCTACAGGTAAGCCGAGTTTTGAAGGAAACAAAGCCTGACCTGGTCATGGTGCAGGGAGATACGACTACCGCCATGGTCGTGGCCCTGGCGGCCTTTTATTTAAAAATTCCTGTCGCCCATGTCGAGGCGGGTCTCAGGACCCTTGACCGTTACCAACCCTTCCCTGAAGAGATTAACCGCCGGCTTATTTCAGCCTTGGCGACTCTTCATTTTGCGCCGACTAAAAAGGCGGTAGCCAATCTAAAGAACGAGGGCATACCCTCACGCTCCATTTTGCTTACCGGCAACACCGTCGTCGACGCCCTTTTGTATATGAAACCAAGAATAAATACCCACCCTCTTCCAGTTACAACTCCCTCTGACCGGCGCTTGGTTCTGGTAACCGCCCATCGCCGGGAAAGCTTCGGCCAACCGCTCATCCATATCTGTCAGGCCCTGCTGCGTCTAATAAGCGAATTCCCGGACATAGAAATCGTTTATCCTGTCCATCCTAACCCCAACGTTCGGCAGACAGTTTTTTCTCTTTTAGCCCGAACCCCTCGCCTCCATTTGCTTCGGCCGCTGCCCTATCTCGACCTTCTTGCCCTGATGAACCGGGCCTGGCTCATCCTCACTGATTCCGGAGGAATTCAGGAAGAAGCTCCCACGTTTCATAAACCTGTTTTAGTCTTACGTCAGGTTACCGAACGGCCTGAAGGCATCGAGGCGGGTGTAGCACGCCTTGTTGGCACAGATACCGAAAAAATCGTCTCCTCGGCGGCGCGATTACTTAGGAGCCGCTCTGCCTATCAGAAAATGACCCGAGCCCAAAATCCTTATGGTGACGGTCGAGCCAGCCAGCGCATCGTCCGCTATCTCCAGCGCTATTTTTCTGCGCTTCCTTGACTCGCCTCCACCACAACCCTTATCATGAAGCCGATGAGTCCAATCAGAGTTCGTTTTGCTCCCAGCCCCACCGGTTATATCCACGTCGGCAACGCCCGCACCGCCCTCTTCAACTGGCTTTTCGCCCGGCAAACCAGGGGCATTTTTATCCTCAGAGTCGAAGATACTGATATCGAAAGGTCTAAAGAAGAATATGAAGCAAGGCTCTTGGCCGATTTGCGCTGGCTCGGAATTGATTGGGACGAGGGACCGGATGTGGGTGGCCGGTTCGGGCCCTACCGTCAATCCGAACGGTTAGAAATATATGCTGACTACGCTCAGAAATTAGTGGCTTCTGGCCAAGCTTATTACTGCTTTTGTTCGGCCGAAGATTTAGAAAAAGAAAGAAAGGTCGCTTTGGCTCGCGGCCTTTCCCCTCGCTACAGCGGCCGTTGCCGGCAAATAAACCCTGAAGAGGCTCTGTCGAGGGTCAAGGCAGGTGAAAAGGCCGCCATTCGCCTTAAAGTACCGGAAAAGGGCGAAATAACCTACCACGACCTTATTCGGGGCGATTTGGCTTTTGACCTCAGCCTGATTGGCGACCCGATTCTTGTTCGCTCCAACGGCCTGCCAGCTTATAATTACGCCGTGGTCGTTGATGACCACCTGATGTCTATAACCCATGTGATCAGGGGTGAAGACCACATCTCCAACACGCCTCGCCAGCTTTTGGTCTATCAGGCACTGGGTTTTGAGCCGCCGCTATTTGCCCACCTTTCGATGGTGATGGGGCAGGATAATACTCGCTTAAGCAAACGGCACGGCGCTACCTCGGTGGACCAATTTGCCCGGATGGGGGTACTTCCCGAAGCCCTCTTCAATTATCTGGCTTTTTTAGGCTGGGCACCGCCCGAGGGCCACGAGGTTTTAAACCGCGAGGAACTGGTGGCTCTCTTTGACCTCAAAAAGGTAAGTCGCTCCGCCGCTATCTTTGATTATGAAAAGCTCTACTGGTTAAATCGACAACACCTCAAACGCCTGCCTCTGGCGGAGAAAGCGAAGCTGGCCTATCCTTTCTTGCTCGAAGCCGGCCTCCTTCCGGAAACCATGACTGCACCTCACTGGACCTGGCTGGAAATGGCCGTGGATAGCTTTAGTGAAGCTGTTGACCGCCTCAACGAGCTCCCCGCTCGTTTCCTCCTCCTCTTCGATTTTTCCCCCCAGGCGATGGATGAAGAGGCTAAAAATGTCTTAGCGGAGGAAGCTGCGCGTCGGGTAGCCTCTCTTTTCTGTCAAAAAGCTCAAGAAGTAGTCGAACTCAGCGCGGCGGAATTCAACCGGATAGTGACGGAAATAAAAAAAGAGACTGGGGTGAAAGGGAAAAATTTGTACCAGCCGATTCGAGTTTCTCTTACGGCCCGAGGCTCGGGCTTAGAACTTGACCGGCTGATTCCTTTAATTGAGAGTGGTTCCAAGCTAAGCTTGCCTCGACCCATCTTAAGCTGTCAGCAAAGAGCGGGAAAAATGCTCCTTTATTTAGAAGGAGGAAATATATAAAAGATTAGTCGAGGCTTTTTTTTGACTCATATTTATGTCAATCAATTTCAATCAATTCGGAAATTAACCCAAGAAATGGAAAGCGAAGCAGAAGCTGATATAGATTAGATGGAAAAAGTAGCCCGGTTGCAACCCATCCTGGAGATTCTGCGGCGCTCGCCGCAGCGGCTCAATAAAATATTTCTTTCTAAGGAGGCAGCGCCGCACCGCTTCCGGCAGGTTATTCACCTCGCCCGTCAGGCTGATATCCCCGTAGTCTTTGTCCCTAACCAGAAACTCAACAGTTTAAGCTCCCATCATCAGGGAATAATCGCCCTGGTTGCGGCCAAAGAATTTGTCCCCTTCGAGTCAATTCTGGCTTCCTCGTCTTGTCCCTTCCTCGTGTTTCTGGATGAGGTGGAAGACCCCCAAAATTTAGGGGCCATTATCCGCTCGGCTGAGGCCGCCGGAGTTGATGGTTTGATCCTTACTGAGCGGCATTCGGTCGGCTTGACAGCGGCGGTTTATCAGGCCTCAGCCGGTGCCTTGGAACACCTAAAAGTGGCGAGAGTTAAGAATCTGGCTCGAGCTCTCGAGGAAGTCAAAGAGCGGGGTGTCTGGGTAGTGGGAGCAGAAGCGCAAGCAGCAGGGCTCTGGTTCGACTTCGATTATACCCAGCCGGTGGCGCTTGTCCTCGGCTCCGAAGGTCGGGGTCTCAGGCCGCTTGTCCGCGAGCATTGCGACCGCCTCCTTTCTATCCCGCTCGTCGGTAAGACCAATTCCCTGAATGTGGCCGCCGCAGCAGCAGTCTTTCTCTTTGAAGTCCTGCGCCAGCGCCGCCTCAAGATTCCTTAACCAGATAAGAACCCCAAAGTCGGGAGAATTTTTCTTCGCATGTTAGAAAGCGCTGGGTCAAATACCTTCTTTCTCGTTTTTATTTATTTTCGGTCAAAATAGAGGTGGCAAGCTCTGGGCGTGTCAAATTTTGTCCGCAAAATGGCCATCGTAATCTCTCCGCTTCTATTTCCTAATTGGCCGCTAAAATCTATTCTTGCTCTTATATCGGACTCACCTTCTCAGCCTTGATATGGGCATAATCATCTGTTCAATCTTCCGTGAATTCGATGAGCTAGCAAATAATACAGGGGAGCAGCTCACACCGGCTGGCTTCTCCGCCTTTTCTCGCAATTCGTTCTTTTTAGTATATTCGACAATGAAGGACGACGTTTTCTCTTGACATCCTCGGCCTTAGTTGCGCCTGCCAGCGAAAATTTCCGGAGCCAACAACACCTTATAATCCTTTTGAGGCATGGAAGATGAAAACCCCCTTTGTTGAGGTTTTCCATCTTAAAATCACGGTAGTTATTAACCTTTCCCAGAAGACCAAATTCAAAATAAATAAGTGCCTTATTCAGAATATTTTTTGTCCATAACGGTTCAATGATTAACTAAAGGTGAGAAAGAGGGAGAAAGAACCAAAAGGGGTGGGGGGTGGCTTGACACTCTTCCGACCTAACCTATAGAATAAACCAGTACTTAGGCCAAAGATGGCTTCTACGAGTAGTGCGGATTTTTATCAACTAGAGCAACCTATCCTTGAACTTAAGGAGAGGATAGAAAAGCTCGAGGCTTCTGACGACCCCAGGAAAAAGGATAAAATTCAAACTCTAAGGGAAGAAATAGCCCAGCTGTGGGAAGGAATTCTGCCCACCCTTACCGCTAAGCATATTGTCCAAATTGCCCGTCATCCTCAGCGGCCTTATACTCTGGATTATATCCAGGCTTTGGTCGAGGATTTTGTGGAGCTCCACGGCGACCGACGCTTTGCCGATGACCCAGCGATTGTCGGCGGCTTAGGCTTTTACAAAGGACGGACAGTGGCCATTATCGGCCATCAAAAGGGACGAACTACTCGGGAAAGAATCGCCCGCAACTTTGGCCAGCCCAATCCTGAAGGCTACCGGAAAGCTTTAAGAGTTATGAAATTGGCGGAAAAATTTCACTTCCCTGTGGTCACGCTGATTGATACACCTGGTGCCTATCCCGGGATTGGCGCCGAGGAAAGAGGCCAGGCTGAAGCCATCGCCACTAACCTCAAAGAAATCGCTAAATTAAGAGTGCCCATCGTTAATATAGTCATCGGAGAAGGGGGAAGCGGCGGCGCGCTCGCCGTCGGCGTGGGCGATGTAATTTTTATGCTCGAGTATTCTTTCTACTCGGTCATCTCCCCTGAAGGCTGCGCCGCCATCCTTTGGAAAGACCAAAGCGCCGTGGATAGGGCCGCTGAAAATTTGAAAATAAGAGCCCAAGACCTACTCTCGCTGGGAATCATCGATAAAATTATCCCTGAGCCCGCCGGCGCCGCCCATATCGACCCGGAGCAAACTTTCCGCAATGTCGACCGTTTTTTAGCTCCGACTTTAAAGAAACTCGAAGAAACCCCGCTAACTGAACTTCTCGAGGCTCGCTACCAAAAGTATCGCCGGATAGGCGTTTTTGCCACCAAATGAAGACTTCCATCACCGCCATCAAAGGAACTAAGGACATCCTGCCAGAGGAAGTTAAATTATGGCAGAAAGCGGAAACCATTTGCCGCCAAGTCTTTGAGGCTTATGGTTACCGGGAAATAAGAACGCCCATCATCGAGCCCACTGAGCTTTTTGTGAAGGGCACGGGCGAGACCACCGATATTGTTACCAAAGAAATGTATACTTTTACTGACAAAGGGGGGCGTTCTGTCACCCTTCGGCCCGAATATACTCCCTCAGTGGTCCGGGCGATTATCGAGCACCGCCTCTATCTTCAGCCAGCGCCGCTGCGCTTTTATTATTTTGGCCCGATGTTTCGCCATGACCGGCCCCAGAAAGGCCGCTACCGCCAATTTCATCAGGTGGACATCGAGGTTTTTGGCGAAGCTGACCCCGCCTTAGACGCGGAAATCTTAGAAATGGCCGATTTCCTGCTAAGGAGGCTGGGCGTCAGCGGCCCAGAAATGCTGATTAACTCGGTGGGCTGCCCTGCGTGTCGACCCAACTACCTTTCCCTATTGCGGCAAGAAGCTGAAAAAATTAAACCCCGGCTCTGTGAAGACTGCCAGCGTCGGGTAGAATTAAACCCGCTCCGCGTCTTTGACTGCAAGTTACCAGGCTGCCAGGAGCAGGCCGCGCTTTTGCCCCGGATCACAGAATATTTATGCGAGGCTTGCGCCGCCCATTTCGCCGCATTGCGTAGCTGGCTGGAATTTTATGGCCTTAATTACCGGGTGGAACCCAAGTTAGTGCGCGGGCTTGACTATTACACTCGCACCACTTTCGAGGTTATAAGCTCTGGTCTGGGCGCTCAAAATGCCATCCTCGGCGGCGGCAGATACGACCATTTAATGAAACTCTATGGCGGACCAGATATCTGTGGTATAGGTTTCGCCATGGGAATGGAAAGGCTGTTGACTGTTGCTAACCTCCAGGTCGAAGAAGACAGGTTCGTTTATTTAGCTGGTTGGGGTGAAAAAGCTAAGCCCATCGGCCTGCGCCTTTGTCGTGAGCTCCGGCGCTTAGGAATTCACGTCCTCCTTGAATATAAAGAAAAAAACCTCAAGGCGCATCTTAGCCGAGCTAATAAACTGGGGGCAGCGTGGGTAATTATTTTAGGCGAGCAAGAAGCCGAACTGGGAGTATGCGGGCTCAAGGAGATGAAAACCGGCGTCCAGCGCAATGTCTCCCTCGCTGACCTGGGAAACATTCTTAAGAGGCTGGAGGCACCGGGAAAAAACCTAACTGATTTCAATTCCAAAGAAGAACCAAAGCCATGAATTTTCCTCAGGATTTTAGCCGCTGGCAGAGGTCCCACTACGCTGGCTCTCTGCGGCGCCAAAACGAAGGTGAAAAGGTGACGCTTTGTGGATGGGTCCAGCGGCTCCGCGACCTCGGCCAGGTGGTTTTTCTCGACCTGAGAGATAGAGAAGGCATAGCTCAGGTGGTTTTCTCGGCGGCGAACCCCGAGCTTTTGGCTCGGGCCAAGGAGCTCGGCCAAGAATATGTAGTCGGCATAAAAGGTGTGGTCCAGCTCAGGGGAGAAAAGGCCGTCAACCCGCAGATGGCCACAGGCGAAGTTGAAGTCCTGGCTGAGGAAATGATTGTTTTTAACGAAGCCCGCGTTCCGCCTTTCCAGATAGCTGACCCGGTTTTGGCCTCAGAAGAACTCCGCTTTCGCTACCGTTACCTCGACCTGCGCCGGCCTTCCATGCAGCACAACCTTCGCCTCCGCCATGAGGCGGCTCTCCGCACCCGGCTTTTTCTCCATCAGCAGGGCTTTTATGAAATCGAAACCCCTTTCCTGACCAAGTCTACTCCGGAAGGGGCTCGAGATTATCTTGTCCCCAGTCGCATCCATAAAGGCAAGTTTTATGCTCTCCCCCAATCACCCCAATTATTCAAACAGACCTTGATGATTGCCGGCTTTGACCGCTATTTTCAGATTGTCCGGTGCTTCCGAGATGAAGACCTCAGGGCTGACCGCCAGCCTGAGTTCACTCAAATCGACCTCGAAATGAGCTTTGTCGGCCGGGAGGAAGTTTTGACGGTAGTGGAGGGCTTGATGGTCGAACTTCTCCGTTTGATTGGGGAAAAGGCTCCTACCCCATTTCCTCGTCTCTCTTACCAGGAATGCCTCGAGAAATACGGCACCGATAAGCCTGACTTAAGAAATCCGGCGCTAATTCTGGATTTTTCTCCGTTGCTGGGCCGGGCTTCCTCCGATTTATTAAAAAAGGCGGGGGAAGCTGATTTTGTTCTTAAGGGACTGGTCATTCCTTCTGGCGCCAGTCTTTCCCGTTCCCAGCTGGAGAAGCTTCAGGAAAAGGCGAAAGCCCTGGGCGCCAAAGGTTTAATCTGGGTCAAAAGAGACGGCCCAATCAAAACTTCACCCCGGCTGGAGCCTGACGATAGCTTAGCTCTTTGGGAAAGGTCTGAAGCTCAAGAAAACGACCTGCTCCTCCTCTGCGCTGACCGGCGGGAAATAGTTTTAGCTGTGCTTGGCCAGCTCCGGGCTGAGCTGGCGCCAGCGCCAGCCTCCGAGAAGTCGCGTTTTGCCTTTACCTGGGTTACTGATTTTCCCCTGCTCGAGTGGAGCGAGGAAGAAAAGAAGCTGGTGTCGGTCCATCATCCCTTTACCTCACCTCATCCCGAAGACTTGGAGTTTCTGGAAAAGGAACCCCTAAGAGTAAGAGCGCAAGCCTATGATTTGGTCTTGAACGGGTATGAGATAGGCGGGGGGTCTGTTAGAATCCACCGCATGGATTTACAACGCCGTATTTTCCAGCTCCTGGGCTTGACCGAGAAAGAATCCGAGGAAAAATTCGGTTTCTTCCTGGAAGCGCTGACTTATGGCACACCTCCCCATGCCGGTATTGCCATAGGATTAGACCGCATTGTCATGCTCTTAGCCGGAGAAAATTCTATTCGGGAAGTAATTCCTTTCCCCAAGACAACCAGTGCCCTTTGTCTTCTAACCGGCTCCCCTTCGCCGGTTTCCCCCAATCAACTCGGCGAGTTAGGGATTGAAATCAAAAAAATCCCCAACGAAAAAGAAAAATAGTCTTTCTCCCGCCCTGGCTAAGGCCTAATTTTTAATATGCCTTATTAATCGACGAGGGCCCAACATTCTATTTCCACCCGAGCTCCGCCAGCCAGGCCGCTAACCCCAAAGGCGCTCCGGGCTGGTCGATTCTTAGGAAAATAGTTGACATAAACCTTATTCATCCTTTCCCATTCAGCCATATCAGCGAGCATGACGGTACATTTCACCACCCGGTCTAAAGACGAGCCATATTTTTCCAACGTTCGCTTGATATTTTCTAAGGTCTGTTTAGTTTCCGCTTCAATCCCTCCTTCCACCAAGCGACCAGTTTCCGGGTTGCGGCCAAGCTGTCCAGAAAGGAGGAGCCAGCGGCCCACTCGCACCGCCTCTGAAAAGGGCGCCTGGCTTCTTTCGGGCGGGTTGAGGAATTCTACGTCCTTTTTTTCTTGGGCTTGAAATTGGCCGTCCCCTAAGAAAAAAATTAGAAGAAACAGCAAGAGCCCATTAAGAACAAGACTGGAATAATCTCGTTTCATTTTTCCCTCCAAAATAGATAGTCAATTGAAGTCTTGGCTTTCTTGGAGAGAAACCTCTCCCACCTTGGCCGTTTGATTACCCATCTCTTTCTATTGCTTCTCAACCTCCTCTGATTATTCTCCGGTGCTCTCTATCAGCTACGCCGTAACCAGTCCGTCAACATAGTTAAGCGACTAACTCCCATTTTTTTATTTTTTGCTTTTGCATATAACCACTCTCGGGGCAAAAAATCCAAAAAAGCGGGGCTCTCGGAGCCAGTAAGGACAAATTTGCCTGGAACCGATTGACCACGCGATAAATAAAATTACTCCCTCCGCCTAACCCGCTTTTATCTTCGACTCCTGTTTTTTCGCCTCGACCTAACCTTATATTTGTTTAGAGTTAGCCGTTACGCTTATTTAATGGGTTCACCAGTCAGCGGGTCACGCAGCGTGATTTCGTGCACTTGGCCCAGTTTCGAGAGGGGTCCAGGAAACTTGGCGTCGCCTTGGTTGCATGGCTCCCAATCGCCAACAATCATGATGACCATTTTTTCTGGATGAATATATTTCTTGGCCACTTCCAGGACTTTTTCCTTAGTAACGTTACGGATTTTATCTCGGTAAGTTTTATAATAATCCCAAGGTTTTCCCTGCATCTCGAGCTCGGCAAAATTAGCCATGGTGGCGATGGGACTGGAAAAGAAGTTGCTGAAGCTCTCCAAATAATAATTGATTGCCGTTTCCATCTCAGCATCAGAAACGAGTTCTTGTCTTATTCTGTCAAACTCTTTAAGAATAAGGGAAATGGCATAGGCCACGGTGGATGATTTAGTCTGCACATAGCCAGAAAAAGTCCCAGGAAATCCCCAGCGATAGCTAAAGCGGCTGCCAGTATTGTAGGCCAGACCTTCATCGGAGCGGACTTTAGAAGTTATTCGGGAGGTGAAACTCCCCCCGCCGAGGATAAAATTCATCACTTGAACGGCAAAATAATCTGGGTTAGTATCCTCAAGGCCCAGATGGCCGATGGAAACATAGCCTTGGTTGATCTTTTTCTGGATAAAATAAACACCTGGTTCGACTTCCGGAAAGCTTTTAGGGATGGAAGGAAAGGTGAGCGACCGGTTAGCCCAACGAGAAACGTATTTGTTGATGCGGTCAATCAGGCTTTTTTTAGTGAAATCTCCAGCGGCAGCCAGGATAATATTACGAGGAAAGAAATATTGGCCATGAAAGGCTTTAAGGTCCTCCCGTTTTAAGGCGTCAATTGTGGCCTTAGTCGGCTGGTAGGTAAGCGGATGCTCACCGTAAAGGAGTCGCTCATACTCCCGCGACAAAACCGCGCTGGGCGCATCATTAGCTGTCTTCAGCTGCTCAATCATCCTCCCCTTAGCAATTTTTAGGCTCTCCTCTCGAAATTCAGGGTTCATCAGGACATCAAAAAAGAGCTCCAGCCCTTCCTCCAAATCTTTGCTCAGGATAGAAAGAGAAAGAATGGAGGTCCTTTCACCCATCATAAAATTGAGGGAAGCGCCCAAAAAATCCAACCGGTCCTCGACGACACTTCCTTCTCTGGTTTTAGTCCCTCCCTTGATGAGAGTTTGCTGGAAAAGGCTTCCCAGGCCGGTTTTATCTTTGGGCACATAGAGGTCGCCACAATGAATAATAGCTTGGAGGTTGACTAAGGGTAGGCTATGGTCTTCCTGAAGATAAGCTCTCAAACCCTGCGTTAAGCTGAGCCGAAATTGTCGGGGGTCAGGAGGCTCAAATTTTAAGGGCGGAAAAGTCAGTTCCTCTGGCCGCTTAATCTGAGCCAAAGCCAGGGAAGTCAAGATAAGCCCGAATAATAAAGCTACTATTAATTTACGTCTCATCTTCACCCTCCTTTATCGGCCAAAGCTGCGACGGTAGATAGCGGTCAGCGAATTATTCCGGACAAAATATTTCGTCGCCGCGGCTTTGATATCATCGCTGGTTACTTTTTTCAGCGCCTCCAAATCAGCCTGGAGAGACCGCCAACCACGATGCAGCTCCGCCCGGCCAAAACGGCTAGCTATCCCAGTGGGGCTTTGCAAGCTCATGATAAAACTGGCCTCATATCTGTTCTTAGCTTTCTGGAGTTCCTCAGCTGTTACCCCTTCTTTTTTTACTTTCTCCAACTCTTCCCAGAGGTGGGCTTCTAAATCATCCGGCTTTAAGCCTTTTTCCGTTTTCGGGCGGGCACTGACCACAAAACTACCGGCATACCATTGAGGCCGCGAAAAAGCGCTAACCATCGAAGCCATATCTTTCTCTTTGATCAGAGACTTATAGAGCCGGCCAGTATCGCCCGAAAGGATGCTGGCGAGAAGAGAAAGAGGATAAGTATCCGGGTCGCCCTCAGGAGGAATATGAAACCAGATGGCGATCTGGGGCGGAGCTGGTCCTTCTCCGTAAATTCTTTTTTCGCAGTTCTGGGCCGGGACGGAAGTCCGAATAGGTTCAATGTCCTGACCGCGGGGAATTGGCCCGAAATATTTTTCCGCCAAGGAGATAATCATCTTGGCGTCAAAATCACCCACATAGATGGCAACGGCATTGTTTGGGACATAATATCTGTTATGAAAATCGACCAAGTCCTCTTTAGTCATTTTTTTCAGGTCATCCATCCAACCGATAACATTCCAGTGATACGGGGAACCAATAAAGAAAGCGGCTCGGACCTGCTCGTTGAAAAGATAACCGGGGCTGTTTTCGGACAGACGGCGTTCCTCCATGACCACATCTTTTTCGGAATAAAACTCGCGAAAATAAGCATTTATCATCCGGTCGGCCTCTAACATCATCTGGAGCTCTACTTTGTTGGAGGGTAATGTGACGTAATAACCAGTAACCTCGTCAGAGGTGGAAGCATTGAGGCCGGTGCCGCCGTGTTTCATATAGGTCTCCCAGAGATGGTCCTTGATAATGTACTTTTTTTCTTCCTTCAAAAGCTGCTCTACTTCTTTTTCCCAGGCAGCTATCTGATGGGTATCGCCATTCTTCTTCCAGTATTTTTCGCGGTAAATTTTCTTCATCAACTCGTCGATTTTCTGATTTAGGCCGTGGTCAGCTTCATAGTCCGTCACCCCCATGATTTTGGTGCCTTTGAACATCATGTGCTCGTGGACGTGTGCAATGCCGGTAATTCCGGGTCTTTCATTAATTGAACCCACTTTGTAGTAAATATGACAGACGACGCGGGGAACTCCGGGTCGGGGCACCATCAGGAGCTTCAGCCCGTTGGCCAGCTGATACTCCTTGACGTCGAGCTGGAATTCTCCCGCGTGGACTAAGGTAAACAAAAAAAGAACAGCGGAAAGGATGATAAAACAGCGTTTCATCAAGCTAACACCTCCTTTCTTTGAATTATATCCCTTTTAAAATAAAAGAAAAGCTTAAACTGTAGATTGTCGGGACAAAACTTTTTAGCCTCAAGGCCTCTGGCCTCGTCTTAAGCATAATGAAATTATGTCCAAGAGGAACTTAGACAAGCCCGGCTTTCCAATGTCGCCTCCCGAAACTTGGCCAGTCCCTCTGATAACTTGACCTTTTGCCCGGGAAAATGGTAGCTTTAAATAAGCTCACAAGCAAAAAATCGCTTATATTTGAAAACCAAAGGTCTAAAAGAGAGGGAAAGTCGGAGCTAAAACGGGTGGAGAAGGTTTTGGATCTCATCCTGAATTTTCACCATAATACTTCTTGATACCTAAGATGAGTTTTAAAATAGGCGGAAGGTTGGCCATCTTGATAATCTCAGCCTCGTCCTTGATTATTGTCCTGATTAACCTCGGCCTGGCCGGCCAAAAAAAAATCGCGCGGCAGGAAGTTAGATTAACCCCAAGCCGCCAATTCCAGCTCTTTCAAAAGATGTTAGCCTTTGAAAGAAGCTGGAAGGGTAAGGGTATCTCAGAAGTGACCATTGCTATTCTTTATGAGAAAAACTATGAACTCTCTCGCTGGACGAAAGAAGACTTCGTCGCCGCCATATCGCCTGAAACCACGATTGAAGGTGTGCCGGTGCGTTTGGTTGAGTTCTCGGTGGAAGAAAAAGCGGCTTGGGTCGACGTTTTATCGCAACAAAAGATTAATTTTCTTTATTTAACGCCGCTGCGACCAGCAACAGTCAATTCGCAAATAAAAGGCCTCCTCTCATTATGTCGCCAATTTAAGGTGGCCACCTTTACTGGTGAGGTAAGCTATGTAGACCTGGGAGTGGCCATCGGCCTGGGCGTTGAGAACGACACGCCCCACATTTTTGTTAACCTCAGGGCAGCCCGCGAACAGGGTCTTGATTTAAGCGCCCGACTCCTCCGGATGACTTCAATCCGATGATTAACAAAACCAACTCTTCGCTCGCGGCAAAAGCAAAAAAGCCAGGCCTAAGCTTGATTCGCTCCCGTTTAGCCGGAAAATTTGTCCTCATTTTAGTCCCTTTTTTGGCCGCGTTTGCCCTTGGCGCCTTTTTCCTCATTCCGTATTTTTATCAAAACCATGGCCTTCAGGATATGGCCAGTAAAGCCAAAAACGTGGCTAATATCGCTGCTTATACTGCGGCGCCCGCCATTTTTTTTGAAGATTCAATAACCCTTAAGGAGGTTGCTTCCAGCTTAGCCCAGGACGAAGACTTGATCTTTATTGTAGTCAAGGATCAAAAGGGAAAAGACCTCATTATTTATAAAAAAGATTCTCAACTGAACTTGGAAAAATTAGAGCCTCTCCCGAAGGGGTTAGCAGCAGATAAAAGAATCTTTATAGAAAGAATGGCGATAATTTATGAGGATAAATCTGTGGGCGAATTAGTTCTTGGTTTCTCCCTGGAGGCCTTGAGCCAAGGGACAAAAAGAGTCCAAAGAATAACTGGCGTGGTCTCCCTCAGCGTGTTCGCTCTTATTCTACTTATCGCCTATTACCTGAGCTCGCTTGTCACCAGGCCGCTCCGCCGGATTACCTCTACTGTGAGTAAAATTACTGCTGGCGATTATTCCCGCCGCGTAGAACTAAGTTCTCAAGATGAGGTGGGTGTGCTGGCGGCCTCTTTTAACAAAATGCTCGACCGGTTATCCGAAGCCATGAGCCATCTGGAGGAAGCCAGGTCTACCCTGGAAAAAAGAGTGCAGGAGAGAACGGCAGCCCTTGAACAGGAGGTGGCGGAAAGAAAGCAGGCTGAGGAACGACTGCGCGAAAGCGAAGACCTCTTTCGCAGCATGGTCGAAAGCTTAGGTGAGGGAGTCGCCATAGTTGATGGGCGAGAAAGTTTTATTTTTACTAACGAGGCCGCGCAACGGATCTTTGCCTCCGAAGGGCAACCGCTTGCTGGCCGCTCGCTCCGGGAATTCACCACTCCCGAACAATTTGCGCTGATTCAAGAACAGACAAAGGAGCGACGCGAGGGGAAAAGAGGTTCCTATGAGCTAAGAATTACCTTGCCTGATGGCCGCGAAAAAACGCTTTTGGTAACCGCCACGCCTCGTTTTGACGACCAGAAACAATTCACCTCCAGCCTGGCCGTTCTTACTGATATCACGGAAATGAAAAGGTCGGAAGAGGCTTTAAGGAAAATCAAAAATCAACTGGAAGAGACAATTAAACAATTAGAAAAAAGGAATGAAGAGGCTAATTTATTCATCCAAATGGGCGGTGCCTTCCAGATGGCTCAAAATGAGTCGGAAATTATCTCCATAGGTATAAATTACGCCCGACGGCTTTTTAACCAAGAAAGCGGCATTCTGTATTTACAAGGGCATACGGGTCGGCCTCTGGAAGCTAAAGGCTCATGGGGCGAAAGGGAGTTTAAGGTTAAAGATTTTTTCCCTGAGGAATGCTGGGCCTTAAGAAAGAGCGAGATGCATTTTGTCGGTGACCCGAGCCTGGACATCCTCTGTCCCCACCTAAGTCAAGAAGAAAAATTCCTGGGACCGACTCTCTGCGTTCCCTTGGTCTCCTTCGGCGAATCCCTAGGCGTAATGGTCATGACTTGTTGCCAAGAAATAGAAAGGCTCTCTAAGGAGGAGGTAGAAAGCTACCGCAAAGTGCGGCAAAGTTTAGCTCTCCAGTTTTCACAGCGTTTGGCGACAGCTATCTTCACTATCCGGTTGAGAGAATCGCTTAAGGAACAATCGATTCGCGACCCGCTGACTGGCCTCTACAACCGCCGTTTCTTGGAAGAAACTTTAACCCGAGAACTTTACCGGGCCCAACGCACGGACGGCGTTGTGGCGGTTATGATGCTCGACCTCGACTACTTTAAACAATTTAACGACCGTTACGGCCATGATGCCGGGGATGCTGTTTTAGAGGCCGTAGCTCGGGTTCTGCAGAAGTCAGTGCGGCGGGAGGATATTGTCTGCCGCTTCGGAGGAGAGGAGTTTACGATAATCATGCCCGGGAATACAGAAGAAGTCGCCCGGGCCAGAGCCGAACTAATCCTTGACCGGGTGCGGCACCTCGAAATCCCACACGGCAGCCATGTTTTCCGGCAGCTAACTATTTCCATCGGTCTTGCCATCTTTCCCCGGGATGGAGATTCAGCCGACACCTTGATTCAAGCTGCTGACCAGGCCTTGCTTGAGGCCAAGCGCCGCGGCCGGGATAGGTTAGTAATGGCGGGAGAAAGAGAGCTCAAAGCTTGATGGGCCCTTCTAAAATTCCAGATTAGGCTCAGCCTTGAAAGGAGCGCGGCTTTGGCGCTTTTTTATGAGGAATATCTTGCCTTTTCTCGCCCCCAAAAGCGCTTATTAAGCAAAACAGTGGTTTTTATGAGGCCATTATTATTTAACTTCAATCGATATTTCGGCCAACCAAAAATCTTGGTTCTTCATATCTTCTTGTGGGTATAAAAATAATAAAAATAAATAAAAAAAATGAAAAAATAATGCACCTGTTAGTGAATTCACCTCAGGCGATTTTATTATCCCTTTAAATGAGCAGCTTGTTTAGATAAAGAGCCACTACATTATAGATATTAGCTTATGTCAGCTATAAATATTCGGTTTTGCCCGCCTTCTTCAGCCCGTCGATTATTTCCCTAATTTTCTGGTCCGCCTCCCGGCGACAAACCAAAAGGGCATCCCCTGAATTAACGATGATTAAATCCTCGACCCCGATTACTGCCGTCATTTGACCGGGGTTATAAACGAGGCATCGTTCGGAATCAAGGCTCATCACTTCCCCTCGGGAAGCATTACCGGCTTTATCCCTTGGCCATAATTCTAAAAGCGAAGACCAGACGCCCACATCCGACCAGCCAAAATCACCCGGACAGACAAGTATTTCCTTGGCTCTTTCCATCAAGGCATAATCAATGGAAAGAACCGGCATTTGCCTAAAAACTGAAGCCGCCTCCTCGGCCGCCTCTTCCCTGAGGGCCCTGACTATTCTCTCCCAGAAAGGCAACCAATCTGGAGCATAAGCTCTGAGCTTCTCGGGTAAGACATCGGCTCTCCACAGGAACATTCCGGAATTCCAATAATAATGTCCGGATTCGAGAAAGCTCTCCGCTTGCTCCCGCGTCGGTTTTTCCTTAAAAGCCAAGACAGGATAAAAGGCTTCCTCGAGGAAAGAATAACTCTCCGCCGCTTCGAAATGAATATAACCATATCCGGTGGCGGGATAAGTCGGAGGAATACCGAAGGTAATAAGAAAACCTCTTTGGGCCGCAGCCGCGGCGGCTTCCAGCTTTCGCCGGAAAACATCCGGCTTGAGGATAACATGGTCCGCTGGCAAAGCGGCTACCACCGCTTTCGGGTCCCGAAGAAAAATCTGGGCAGTGGCCAGAATCAAGGAAGGGGCCGTATTTCTTCCTTCGGGTTCGATTAGGCAGTTGGAGGGCGGTAATTGAGGGACGAGCTCCCTTATGATTTCAGCCTGGCTGGCGTTAGAAACAGTATAAGTTCTTTCCAAGGGAATAAGCGGCTGCAGCCGGGCCACCGTATCTTCCAGCATCGTCTTTTCTCCCGCGATAGGCAGGAACTGCTTGGGTTTGGAAGAGCGACTCAACGGCCAAAAACGGGTACCGCTACCTCCTGCCATGATAACCGCCACTAAGTTCATCCCTTCCTCCAGCTAGCAAGCTACTCTTTCCCGAGCCGCCTGATTACCCCTTCTAATTTTGCCTTGATTTCTTTTTGCATTGCTTCCAGGGCTTCGGGAGTATCCGCCTCAAACCTGAGGACTAACACCGCTTGGGTATTAGAAGCTCGGACCAAGGCCCATCCTTGGGGAAAGCTAACCCGGATGCCGTCAATATCAATCAGGGGATAATGAGGCGCCAATTCTTTTTTGAGTTCTTCCACGATCAAGAATTTAACCTCGTCTGAGGCATAAATCCGAATTTCGGGCGTGTAATAAGTCACGGGGAGGTCGGCTAAGAGCGTGGAAAGCGGCCGCGTGGAGCCAGACAGAAGTTCGGCCAGCCGGCAGGAAGCATAGATGGCATCATCAAACCCATAATAGCGGTCAGCAAAGAAGAGGTGACCGCTCATCTCCCCGGCGACGAGCGCGCCAGATTCTCGGAGTTTCTTTTTGATCAGCGAATGGCCAGTTTTCCACATAATGGGCTTGCCCCCCAGCCTGGCAATTTCACTATAAAGGAGCTTGGAAGCTTTGACCTCGGAGATAATTGCTGCCCCTGGATGGCGGGGGAGAAGGTCGCGGGCAAAAAGGATGAGTAACTGGTCGCCCCAAATTAACCTTCCTTTATCGTCAACAACTCCGATGCGGTCTCCGTCGCCGTCATAACCAACCCCAAAAGAAGCGTTCGTGGTCAATACGGTATTAATTAAATCTTTCATCGCTTCAGGCAAGGTCGGGTCAGGGTGGTGGTAGGGGAAGCGGCCATCCATTTCACAGTAAAGCTCAACCACCTCACAACCTAGCCGTCGGAAGAGGGGCGCGGCCACCACGCCCGCCGTTCCATTGCCGGCATCAAGAACAACTTTTAGGGGTCTTTGGAGCTTAATATTGTGAGAAACAAAGTCCATATATTCAGGACCGATATCATAAGAAGAGGCAGTGCCTGGTTTACCCTGAATAAATCGGCCACCTTTAACGAGGGCATAGAGCTCCTGAATGGCTGGACCAAAAAGAGTCTCCTCACCCAGCATAATTTTGAACCCGTTCTGGTCGGGCGGGTTGTGAGAGCCCGTGACCATGACAGCCGCTTCCTTCTTGCGCTTAAAAACATTGAAGTAGAGAAGCGGCGTCGGCACAATACCTATCTCTTCGACGTTGCAGCCCGTGGCCAATAGTCCGCTAATCAAAGCCTGACTCAACTCAGGCGAGCTTAACCGGCAATCCCGGCCGACAGTAACTTCTGATGCACCGCGCTGGCGAAAATAAGTTCCGCAGGCCAAGCCAAGAACTTCAGCCAATTCCGGCGTCAGGTCCTGGCCAACAAGGCCTCGGATATCATATTCGCGGAAAATCTTGGGGTTTACTTCCATCCTTTACCTCTTTTTAGTCTGAATTATCCTTGGATGGCGGGTCGAGCAAAGTTTTGACTTTTATCTCCAGGTCAGACATTTTCCCCTGGGCCGTGAGGATAAACTCAATAAACTCTCGCACCGCGCCCCGGCCGCCAGCTGCTTGACAAAGAAAATGGCAGTTAGCCTTGACTAAAGGATGAGCGTCAGCTACGGCCGCGGCCAACCCAACCTGTTTCATTACTTCCAGGTCGCCCAAATCATCGCCAATATAGGCCACCTCTTCAAAATCAAGGCCTTGCTTGGAGACAATCGCTTCCAGAGCTTGCCTCTTATCCTGGACGCCCTCATAGACCTCTTCCAAGCGCAGCCGCTTAGCTCTTAGGGCTAAAGCCTTAGAACTCTTGCCGCTAATAACACCGGCTTTAAGCCCAGCTCCCTGTGCCAGGAGAATTCCCAGCCCGTCGCGGACGTTAAAATTCTTTATCTCCTCGCCGTCAGGGAGAATTAGGATGGTCCCGTCGGTTAAAGTCCCGTCCACATCCATCAGGATCAATTTTATGCGCCGGGCTCGCTCTTCTAAGGTCATCAGAACATCTCTGTCCGCCACAGGTCATGAAGGTGAATAATGCCTTCGACTTTGCCCGCCTCGTCTTTAATGATGAGCGAAGTAATTTTTCTCGTCTCCATCAGATTAAGCGCTTCTGTGGCTAAGCTATCGCGCTCAATTGTTATCGGGTTAGGAGTCATACATTCGCGGGCCTGACGGGTGAAAAGCTGTGCCTGAAAGCGCCGCATCATCCGACGCAGGTCGCCGTCAGTGATAATTCCCTTTAACCGCTGGTCATGGTCAATAACGCAGGTCATCCCAAATTTTTTCCTCGTCATTTCCTCGACCACTTCCAGCATCGGCGTTTCTTCGTAGACCAGGGGAACCTCTTCCCCAGTATGCATAAGGCTTTCTACCTTAACCAAACGCCGGCCAATTTGTCCCTTGGGATGAAAAAAGGCGAATTCCTTTTCGCCAAAGCCCTTCTTCTTCATCAGAGCAATGGCCAAGGCATCACCCAAGGCTAAGGCCGCGGTGGAGGAGGCTGTAGGCACCAGGTTTTTTGGGCCGGCTTCTTTTTCTACCTTAGCATCAAGGACAATATCACTATAACGAGCTAACCTGGAGCGAGGGTTGCCAGTGATAGTAATTAGCTTGACGCCGATACGTTTGATAAAAGCTAAAAGGTCGATGATCTCTTTGGTCTCCCCGCTGTAGGATACGGCTAAAATTGTATCTTCCTTTAAAATCATCCCTAAATCACCGTGTCCAGCCTCGGCCGGATGGACAAAAATGGCGGGCGTGCCGCAGCTGGCCAAAGTGGCCGCAATTTTCCGGCCGATGAGTCCGGATTTTCCCATTCCGGTGACAATAACCCTTGATTTAGTCCGGCTGAGAAGGTCGACCGCCCGTATAAAGCTCTCATCCAGCCGTGGAGCTAAATCAGCCACCGCCTTGGCTTCCAATTCCAGGACTTCCCGCGCTACGCTTAACAGGTCATTCTTTTTCATCGTCGCACCTTTGGACTGTTTCCCAGAGCTGCCGCGCCACCAGCAAAATATCCTTTAATTTATTCACTTGCAAGGAATTATGTTTATCAGAAAGCGCTTTTAACGGCGCCTCATGGACCTCAAGAAACAGCCCATCAGCGCCGGCGGCAACTCCGCCCCGGACTATTGTCGGAATAAACTCCGGATTACCAGCTGAGCTCGTCCCCGCAGCGCCCGGTCGCTGGACTGAATGGGAAGCGTCAATAACCACAGGGAAACCAAACCGCTTCAGCATAGCGATAGAGCGCAAGTCGACAATCAAGTCATGATAGCCAAAGGAAGTCCCTCTTTCAGTCAGGATAATTTGCTCATTGCCGGTACTGGCGATTTTTTCAATAACCTGGGCCATATCTTCTGGAGCCATGAACTGGCCCTTTTTGACATTAAGAGGTTTTTTAGTTTTGGCGGCCGCTAAGAGCAAGTCGGTTTGACGGCAAAGAAAAGCCGGTATCTGGATAATATCCAAGACATCAGCCGCTAATTCGGCCTGCCAGGCTTCATGGATATCGCTGAGGACAGGAACACCTATCTCTTCCCGGATTCGATGCAGAATTTCCAGGCCAGGTTTGATTCCAGGCCCACGATAGGAATGCAAAGAAGAGCGATTAGCCTTGTCAAAGGAGGCTTTAAAAACAAAGGGCAGACCAACATCCTGACAGATATTTTTGATTTCTCTGGCCAGGAAACGGGCATGTTCTTCCGTTTCGATAACGCAGGGACCAGCAATCAGAAAAAGGCTTAGCCGTCCTCCGATTATGGTGCCGTCAAAAAGTCTTATTTCTTTGCAATCGGTAGGCATAACTGGCTCCGATAAAAGATTTAAAAAGAGGATGGGGAGCTAAGGGCCTGGATTTAAACTCAGGATGAAATTGACACCCCAAAAACCAGGGATGGCCGGGAAGCTCGATTATTTCCACTAACTGATGGTCTGGGTTGCGGCCAGAAATAACCAGGCCCGCCTTTGTTAGCACCTCTTCATAGACCGGGTTAAACTCGTAGCGATGGCGGTGTCGCTCATATATTATACTTTTCCGATAGGTATTATAAGCAATAGAGGGCCGCTTCAGCTGACAGGCATAAGCCCCTAAACGCATCGTCCCTCCGAGGTTATGTTCCGGTTTAAGCTCCCGCCAGAGAAAAAAGATTTTATCCGGTGTCTCGGGGTCAAACTCGGCACTGTTAGCCCGGGGAAGATGAGCGACATGGCGGGCATATTCGATAGTCGCCAATTGCATGCCCAAGCAAATCCCAAAATAGGGAACACCATTTTCCCGGGCATAAGTAATGGCTCTGATTTTACCCTCGATACCACGGCGGCCAAAGCCGCCGGGGACGAGAATCCCGTCATGGGCTTTTAGCAGCTGCTCAGAGTCACTTCGCTCCAAGTCTTCAGCTTCGATCCAGGCGATGTTAACCTTAAGGCTGTTGGCCACCCCGCCATGGTCCAAAGCTTGTTTCAAGCTGAGGTAGGAATCATGAAGTTCAGCGTATTTTCCGACCAGCGCGATGTTCACCTCCCCGCGGGGCTTTCTCATCCGGTCAACGAAGGCCTTCCAGCGTTTTAAATCCCTTCTATGAGAATTCAATTGGAGCTTTTTAAGAATAATCCGGTCGAGCCCTTCTTGGGCAAAGATAAGCGGTATTTCGTAGATATTTTCCACATCTTTGGCGGTTATCACAGCTTCCAGCGGAACGTTAGTAAAAAGGGAAATTTTGGCCTTTAAATCAGGAGTCAGGAAGCGGTCTGTCCGGCACAGAAGAATATCAGGCTGAATACCAATGGCCCTCAATTCTTTAACGCTGTGCTGGGTGGGTTTTGTCTTCAGCTCGCCTGAAGTTTTGATAAAAGGCACCAAGGTTAAATGAATAAAAAGGGTATTCTCAGGACCCAGCTCCAGTCTCATCTGTCGGATGGCTTCTAAAAAAGGTAAGCTTTCAATATCACCTACTGTCCCACCGATCTCAACGATAATTATGTCGTTATCGTTGTCTACCCCATGGATGGCCGCTTTTATCTCGTCAGTTACATGAGGAATTACTTGAACCGTCTTGCCTAAGAATTCGCCCTTTCTTTCTTTTTTAATAATAGATTCATAAATTCTTCCAGCGGTCCAATTATGGGCCCGACTGGTTTGAGTCGAAGTAAAGCGTTCATAATGACCTAAATCGAGGTCAGTCTCGGCCCCATCCTCGGTCACATAAACCTCGCCGTGTTGAAAGGGGTTCATTGTCCCGGGGTCAACATTTAGATAAGGGTCAAATTTTTGAATGGTAATCTTATAGCCATGGCTCTCTAAAAGACGTCCTATCGAAGCCGCGGCTATCCCTTTACCGAGAGAGGAAAGGACTCCTCCGGTTATAAAAACATATTTAATCCTTTTCATAGCGTCTCTTTTCCAAAAAGATTTCGGCTTGAGCTAAATCCTCCGGTGTATCCACCCCGATTGTAGGGGCAGGAATTTC
>Ga0209102_1000121_pt1 | contig 52001 bp, 35 predicted proteins | sample ConPoolayeHmetaG_FD_185483 | JGI IMG/M metagenome (GOLD analysis project Ga0209102, IMG submission 185483) | Hot spring microbial mat communities from California, USA to study Microbial Dark Matter (Phase II) - Cone Pool mat layer H metaG... ...
GGGCGGAGGGAATCGGGCACCAAGGGATAGTGGGTGCCGATCAGGGTGCGAGCTTCAACCAGCTCGTGATAGACGACGAGTGGCTCGGCTACGCCAACAGGCTGTTCAGCGGCATGCAGGTCGATGAGGAGTCGATCGCCCTTGAGGTCATGGAGAAGGTGGGAGTCGGCGGCAGCTTCCTGAGGCAGCCGCATACCCTGCGGAACCTGCGCTCACAGACGTGGTACCCGCGCCTCTTCAACAGGAACGACTGGGCAAGCTGGGTGAGGAGGGGACATTCTGATGTGCTCGACGCTTCCGCCACCCTCTTGGACAGCTTGCTCAAGGAGAACTATCCCCCTGCGAAGGTCATAGACCGGGATACGGCGATGGAGCTTGCGAGGATAGAGAAGCGGGCTGCCAGGGAGCTCGCGAGGACCCCCGCCCCGGCCCTGACCTGAGCCCCACGCAATGTCCGCACAGGTGATTTCGGCCCCTGTTAAAAGGTCCATCTTTCGGGGCGCCCAGCTTCGCCCAGGCCCTGCGCAGGCCCGCAGACAGGTTTGTGCTGCCCCGTTCCTCGCACAAACACTATGGGGCCTGATTGCGCTCCCCCCGTTTCCTTCTGAGGGGAGCCGAGAAGTGACGCGAGGGCATTGAATTGAGGGAATCCCTGCCCATAGCAGGTGAGACTGAGTTCGTCGTGATCAGGGGAGACGCATCGGGATTCATAGCTCCCGCGGCCTCAGCCCGGAAGGTGGCCCTCGACATGACCGACGAATCAGGCGTAAACGTTTTCAGCGCCATTTCGACGCTCATGCCGGTGCAGGCAATGGTCATCCAACGCGCGCAGGTGAAGAACCCTTGGCGCTCAGAGCACCCGACCGAGTTCTCCGAACTTGAGCAGGAGGTCGTCCGGCTTGCCAAGAGCGGCGAGCCCCAGAAGGTGATCGAGTACCGCCCGGTGGTCCGCGAGTACTGGGCGCCGTTCAACTATCCCAACGTCCGGGTGGAACTGGGCCGAACGGACCCCTACGTCGGAGCGGAGTTCAACATGGACGGGGTCGAGCTCGATGTGCCGCCCTATGGAGCAATAACCGTGGTTGAGGAGGAGCCGATCGTCGGCGTGACGGTGATAGGCAGTGCATGCTGCCCGCCGGGCTTCGTCATTCTGTGGGCCGAGCCGATGGAATGGAAGTACCCGCGGTCGGGGGTCAAGATGAGGATCGATAACCTTTTGGGGGAACACATGCGCATAGAGCCCTGGAAGAAGGGCCTTGATGAGGCGTACCGGGACGCCGGGATGAGCTGCGCCGTCTTCGAGCTCCCCGAATCGAGGAAGGTGACCATCATGGCGGGGAGCCAGATGAACATAGACGAGCGCGACATCGAGAACATGCGCCACGACGCACACTACTGCATCCGGATCATCCGGGTCACCGTGAAGCGCGACCTCTGACCCCTCGTTTTCGGGGCAACCCCGGATCGCCCGTTGGGACATTCGATGAGGGTGTCGGCCCTACTCGCAGAAGCGCAGCGAGTACAGATCCGCGTCCTTCAGCTCGAAGCGCAGCCTCACGGGCCTCCCCGCCAGAGACCCAAGGTCCCGGCCCGGAGCCCATTCGACGGCATGCTCCACCTCGTCCCCGTAAATCTCCTCGCAGCTTTCCCTCTCAAACCCGGGGATTGGCCTGCCCCTCTCGTCCGCCACCTCAACCCGGATGCTGCCCGCAGCGGACGTCGAGTAGTTCAGGACGAGTTTGCTACCCTCGAACAAGAACGGCCGCGTGACGAGCTCCCCACCGGAATACGGGGCGTGGGCTGACACGAAGCCATCCACCCTCAGGGTGTGCCGGCGCAGGCGACAGCCTTCGGTGTAGTAGCCCTCGTTGCAGTACAAGGAGAGTTCGTCGGGCATGCCCGCAATCGAGGCCTTCGTGACCAGGATCCCCCAGGCCGTCATGTTGTTCCTCTCCCACCATCGTTCCCTCTGCGGCCCGGGCCTGATGAACGCCTCAAGCCATCGGTTCCAATGAAGGCCGTCCCTGCTTGACATGAAGACGCCGTCCGAAAGCCCCGGCAGGGGATGCTCCGCCACCTTCTTCCTTTCCGGCAGGAACCGCTTGGGGAAGCCAAGGTAGATGTGGGGGGCACGGAAGTAAGGCACGATCGCGTTGGTGTAGAGCTGTTCGCGCGGCAGAGCCCCGAAGTCCAGATACCGGGGCTTGGTCCAGTTGATGAAATCCTGAGAGGTCGAGGTCATGATCTCCCGGACGCCGTCCCGCCAGCCCCTGTGGTACTCCACGTACCTTCCCGCTAGGGAATCCCAGAATGCGAGGTTCTGCGAGTCGAAGGCCCCCTCGGTGATCACCGGGTCATCCTGGATCATCTCCCAGTGGATCCCGTCAGCCGACCGGAAAGCCAGAAGGCCCTTCTCCGCGCTCGCCACGGCCTTGTACCTCTCATTCGGTCCGCAGTCGGGGTTGGCATCCTTGAAGGGGGTGAAGTTGTGGTTCCCTAGCCCCATCCACACGATGTTGTTGCGCTTGGAGCCGTTGAAATCGAAGATGCCCAGCTCGGGCCTTCTCCAGTGGATGCCATCTTCGCTCTCCGCGTAACAGGTGACCGAGTGCGCGATGTTCTTCGTATCCCAGTCGTAATGACAGCCCCGGTAGTACATGCGGAAGATCGGGCCGTCGCGAAAGACCGTGACATAGGCGCTCGTGTTGCCCTCCCAGGGCTTGTCGAAGACCATGACGACCTCCTGCGCGATGGGGCGGTTCAGCCTCAGCTCAACGCCGCGCATGCGGTCGATGAGCCAGCCGTCGACGAGAAGCTCGAGGCGTGAGCCTATCTGAACGGGGACGACCTTCCCTCGCCGGGCGTGCCTTCCTACCGGACTTCTCCTCATACAGGACCTCCCGTCCCGTCAATCAGCCCTTCCAGATAAGGATTATTTCCCAGAAGGGACGCCTTCCCCCAACCCCAAGGCGTCCGACCACTGCTTAAGCCGGCTGGGTCTCCTGCGCCAACCACCGCAGGTACGCGTCGCTGCCCGCCACCACCGGCAGGACAATTACCTCTGGGAGCTTGTAGGGATGGTTCTCCAGTATTATGCGCTGCGCCTCCGATCGGCGGTCGCTGCTGGTCTTGGCGATCAAGAGCACCTCACGGTCCTCGTTCATCCTTCCCTCCCAGCGGTAGAAGCTCGCGATGGTCCCGAGCATATTGACGCAAGCCGCTGCCTTGGCGGAGACGAGGGCCCGGGCTATCCTCCTGCCTGCCTTGTGGCTAGGACACGTCGTGATGATCAGCTCAAACACCGGGTCTACCTCCTTTAGAGCATAAAGTGACGGCCTTGTAAATACGTGATGCGTGAGTCCGAGGACGGGGGGCGATCCACCTTGCGGATGCCACCGAGCCTTTCAACGCCTTGTACACGCACATCATGCCTGGCTGCACCCCGCGGCCGATAGGTTAATCTATGATGCCGCAGCTATGTATAGTGATGGAGCACGCGAAGAGCAACTTGGCCTCCGGACGCGAACCAGACTACGAAAGGCTCCTCTACGTCTGCGAGACCGACAGGATCCGCCTCCAGAAGCGCGTCGCCGAGTTGGAGGCGGAGGTCCGCGAGCTCAGAAGACAGATAGCAGAACTCAGGACAGAGATCGCCAGCAGGCGGCCGATGCCCAAGACCTCCAACGAGATCGCGCCCAGGGGCGTGATTTCGGCCGAGGGCCCACTGGCCTGGTAGATGCCCGGCCGCCCTAAACCGGGTCCAGTCGGAATGCACGTGGCTAGGTCAGAGTGGTACGAGTTTCCCGTCCGGACTGCGTGGCAAAAGATATCAACCGTCTGCCTGCACGCTCACCCATGAACGGTTTGGGGAGAATGCTCACCGCCCTTGACCTTCGAGAACCTGATCGGATCCCCATCTGGGAGCTCATCATAAACGAGCCCGTGATAGCAGCCCTCGCGGGGTCCGTGTCGAAGGAGGATTTCTACGAAAGCGAGGGCCTCGACGGGATCAGCGTCTTTGAGGATGTCCGAAGGGTCCAGGTGATCGATCCCGCAACCTACCGGGACGAGTGGGGGATACTGTGGAGGATCGAGCCAAGCGGGCTTGCATATCCGAGCGGAGGACCCATAAAGCTTCCTGAAGATCTCGACACGTACAGCCCTCCCGATCCAGATGCCGAGCATCGACTCCAGTCCCTGGAGCGGGCGGTCAAGCGATTCAAGGGAACGAGGGCCGTGGTCTTCGCCTGCCACGAGGGCTTTGAGTTCTCCCACTACCTGAGGGGGATGAGGAGACTTTTGCTGGACTACTACCGCAATCCTAGGCTTGCCCGCCGCCTTGCCCGCATCGTAACCGACTACAAGAAGAAGGTCATTGCCCGGGCGATCGACCTTGGTGCGGACGTGGTGCTCACGGGTGACGACTACTGCAACCGGAACGGCCCGCTGATGTCGGTCGCCCACTTCGAGAAGTTCGTGCTGCCGTACCTCAGGGAAACGGTGGCCGTCGCACGCAGAAGGGGGATCCCTTACATCAAGCACACGGACGGCAACATCTGGCCCATCTTCGAGCAGCTAGTCAACGCTGGGATAACGGCAATCGACCCACTCGAACCGGCAGCGGGGATGGACATCGGCGAGGTTAAGGAGAGGTACGGCGACCGAATATGCCTCATCGGCAACATCGACTGCGGCGAACTCCTCTCGTGGCGCTTCCCGAGGGACGTCGCAGACTCGGTCAGGGAGACCGTCGCGAGGGCCGGCCCCGGAGGGGGATACATCCTCTCCTCAAGCAACAGCATCCACCCAGCAGTCAAGCCCGAGAACTACCGGGCCATGGTCCAAGCCGCTAGGCGCTACGGCAAGTACGCCTAGGAGGCCCGTTCAGGCACGACCTGATCGCCGAGTGACCCCGCAGGTCGTCCGATGCCGGGTTCGATGGGCGCCTCCTGCCCGCCCCAGAGTAGAAACACTTATCAATCGTTTTGCGCCGACTGTGGCCCAACAGGCTGGGAAGGGCGCACTATTTCTTCCACAATCCCCCCAAACACAATCCCCCCACCCTTCCCAGCCTGAATTCGTGCATGTACCGCTCCAAGCGCCTTTGGGATCTACGTCCGGCAGGGCTACGTCCGGCAAGGCGCAAGCTAACCAACAAAACGATGGGCGGTCGCGTGCCAAAAAGGGGCCAAAGCCGCACCCTAGGGTATGAGGCTAAGATCCCCTGTGAACGCGGCCTGGAGCGTCGGCCTCATGAGCCTGTCGACGTCCTCCGGCCCCATGGGCGTCGGCATGTTCTGCAGCTTCATCTTCAGTTGCGGGTCCTTGGCTGCCTCCAGCATGCGCTCGATGTGGGACTCGGTTGCCCCAGCTTCCTTCAGCGTGGTCGGGAAGTCGATGCTCCTGCAGAACGCGATCATGCCCTTCGCGACCGCAATCGCCAGATCCCGGCCAGAAAGCCTGGCGCTGCCCTTGATGAGGCCAGCCGCCTCGTATATGGCTGCGACCTTTCTCAGCTGATCGCCTATTGCAGGGGCAAACAGCACGGTGTAGTACGGGTTCAGAACCGCGCATGCCCTGCCGTGGGACAGCACGTCAACGAGCGAGAAGCTTCCCAGATGGGGCCCGCTCGTCCCGCCCAACATTATGCTGTAGCCGCCGAGATCGGTCGCAAGGCCAAGCGCGTACCGGGCCTCCAGATCGTTGCCGTTCTTCAGGGCAGCAGGCAGGTTCTCTAGGACCAGCTTGATGCCGAGCTGGGCGACTTCGCTGATCAGGCCGTAGTTGGGCTTGCCGGTCGCGCCCATCCAGACCTCCCAGCAATGCGATATCCCGTCAAGTGCACCGTCCTTCGTGAAGCCGGGAGGCATCGTCCGGCTGACGTCGTACTGGTAGACGGATGCCCTCGGAACGATCGAGTCGTCGACAATGAGCTTCTTCTGGCCCGATACAACATCGGTGATGTTGGAGTACTTCGTGAGGTGTGCCCCCGAGCTGCTCGCGGTCTGAACCGCCACGAGTGGGATCTGCTGCCCGCCCGACTTCTCCGTGACCTTTCCTGTCCCAAAGTAGTCGTCTATGAGCCCGCCGTAGAGCTTGAGGACGAGACACGCCTTGGCAGCATCGATCGTGCTTCCTCCGCCGACGACCACGACCCCGTCGGGGTTGGCACGCGTGACCTGGTACGCCAGACGGTAGAGGTCCTCCCTCGGCGCATTCGCCCGGGCCCCGTCAAAGGAGTCAACCACCTTGACGCCTGCGGACTTCAATGACGCCTCAACCTGCCTCATCGGGTCGCTGCCCTTCAGGTAGGTGTCGACCACGATCGCGATCTTGTTGCCGAGCCTCGCTGCGTAGGGTCCCACTCGTTTGAGGGCGCCGTCGCCGAAGGCATAGTTATCTCCCTTGAAATCCCTAAGCAGCTTCTCGGCCTTCGCCTTGTCCTCCTTTCTCACCAGAACTCACCTGCCTGCCATTGCCCGTTTGCGTTTCTTAAATGATGCCCAAAGGCAGGCTCATCCGGGATTCGACAAGTTGGAGTGATTCCAAGCCGGCGTCTCACTCAGACTTGGACGGAGGCCATCCTCTCGGTCAGGCTGCCGATCCTTTGCCGCGTCCGCAGCAACAACCTGGGGTCCTGCGAGAAGTGGGTCAGATCGCGGCACAGCCGGGCCGGGATCCGTAGCAGTCCCCTTGCCTGCTTCAGCATCCGGACGACCTCCGGCGCGCTACAGAAAGAAAGGCGATCGACCTCCTGCCGAAGCCTCGCAAGCATCTCGTAGTCCTCTATCCCGTGGCGAACGCATTCGAGCCTCACTGAGCTGAGGGGACCTCCGTCCAGACCCGGGTAGATCAGTTGGCCGTCCCCATTCGTGGCCGTCGGCCCGGTGTAGGTGTTCCACGGAACTTGGGGCCACCTCCCGCCGCGGTCGATGGCCCGGCGGGCAGTCGGGTCGGGCAGACTCGCGGTCTCCCTTTCGAGGCTGGGCTCGCCGACGCAGTTGCTCGACCAAAGGTTGATGCAGTAGTACAGGAAGCCCGTCACGCCGTACTTCCAGGTCTGCCAGAACAGGATCCTGTGGTCCAGCGCCGGATAATCCACGAAGAGGTTCGCGAAGGGATGGCGCGGCCACATGCTCACATACCACCAGAGCTCTTCGCCTTCCGCCTGCCTCTCCTTGTAGATCGCTTCGAAACGATCGGTCTGCGGCACCCAGATGTCCACGGTGCCGAAGATCCGCGGCAGCTCATGCGATGGCCCGATCGTGCAGGCCCTTTTGAGGTCGGGGTATGCCGCCTTTACGGCCGCGTAAGCCTCCCTGAGCTGCTCATAGCGGTCTGGGGTCACCTCATCAAAGCCGTAGACGTACGCCCACCGTAGCCAGCCTTTTTCCCTGAGGAACTCCACCGTCGGCCGGAGGCTCTCGATCCACTGTGCAAGCCTTTCCTCCTGCAGGTATCCCATCGATACCACATTTGCCCCGCCTCCCATCGCCCTGCCGACATCCTCGATCCTGGGCCGCGGCTCATCCTCGTACTGGCAGGACGGGCTGATGCGCCTGCGCAGCAGGAAGTCGTAGTACAGCCAGCGCTGCTCTCTGGTGAGCGGCCTCCTGTAGAAGGCCTCTATCTCCCTCTCGAACATGGGGAATGCCGTCCTCAAGGTGGTTCTCACCGGCAGCTCGAAGCCCCAGACCCTCAGCGAAACCGGGATTCGCAGCGGAGCGCAGCCGGAAGGTTTGATCAGGAAGCAGCCGCGGTACCTGCCCGGTCGGGCGTTCTTTGGGACCGTCGCGGTGACCCACAGGACCTCGAAATGCCCCTTAGCGACCGTGAAGGGCTGAGCGGGCAGAAGCGGGTCCGGATGAGCTCCAACGTACTCAGCGACGTATCTGGGTCGCCTGGTCACCACGCTCCCGACCCTCCACACCTCGATCGCATCGCGCCCAAGCTGCGCCCCACGCGGCGCGCTGAGCGGCCCTGCATCAACGGTACACCCGGCGAGCGCATGATCGAACGCCATGACGACCAGCTGGGCCGAGTCGCAGCCCCTCCTCGGAGCCTGTAACTTCACCTGCCTAGAAAGGCCGTCTGGGAGGGGCCTGCCGGGAAAGATCTTGACCAGGGTATGTGTCGACAGCACAGCCGCCGTCGCTCCGGGGTCGGGCAGCTGCGAGCGATGGTGGAGGATGCTTGCCCGGAGCTCGAGCCGTTCAAGTTCAGCTTCCAGGCGATGCCATGCTCGAGCGGTCTGGCGCCACCGACTCATCGCTTCGCGCACTTTTGCAAGGCCACGTTCCATGCTCTCGGCCTCCTTTCTGAGGAGGCCCAAGCCGGATTCGGCCGTCACCCGGAGGGCGCTTTGCAAACGAGCGACCCTTTGCCCGAGTGCCATGCACCCGTCGCTGAGAGGAAACCTCGCTATCTCTACGCCTGACGATCTAACGACAACGAGAGCCACGCCTGCCTCGGGTAGGTCGAAGTTAGCGCGGAGGCTAGTTCTCCCCGGCGGAACGGTGAACCGCGCGCGGCCGACCGTCGCCGAGTTCTGCACCGCCTCAACGGTCGCAACTCGACATTTCCCCTGCCCGTTGAACAACACGAAGGAAGCACGGATTCTGCGCGGAAGAAGCCGGGCCCCTGCCAGGCCGCCGGAAACCCCATCCGCCCCGAATACCACCTCGCCATACCGCTTCGGAATGTCCGTTCTTCCCAGGTACATGACCGACCATGAGGAGTTGTCCTCCTGGCGCTTGTACTCATGCCGGAAGATGTTGAAGCGCCATACGCCCCCGGGCTTGGGGGACCTGACGCCGAGGAGACTGAACGGTATGTAGGCCGCAAAACTCCATCCGTCCGTATCGAAGACCTGGGTGAGCCTGCCCTCGCCGCCCCACCACTGAGCAGGCGCGCCCCCTCCTCCGTCGATCGCCATCACTCCGGCAGGGCACATCCTTATCCGATACCACCGGCCCCTACGGGGGCTAAGCAACAGCTGGAGCTGCTCGTGCTTGGCCTGACTCTCGACAACGTCGTCCCTCCCGTGGTTAGGCCTATACAGCTTCCCGGTGATCTCGATTCCACGTGCGTCGTACGCAAGCCAGAACCGCGCGCGGTCGGGGCTAAGCGTCCCGTCCATGAAGTTGACCAGGAACGGTATCGCCGCCATCCTCCCCCGATTGGCGCTGCTCAACGGCGCCGCTGGTTCGGGACATCTGTCGAGCATCGGTATGGTGATGCGTGGAACCGGGGCCTCCAGATGCCGCTTCTCCATGGGATAGGAGCCCATCGTCAAGCTTCGCGCGCATAGGGGGGTTGAAAAAGGAATCGAGTCGCACGGCCCAAAGCTGCGCCCGGGACCGGGAAGCTTAGCATGCCCTCAGGATGGCCGGCCCACGACGCTCATATAGAGCACGCTCTCCTCGACGCCATCAACGCCGATCAGCGCGTTGACCTCGTCGTCGTAGAGCGCCCCGATCTGGCAGCTGCCCAGCCCCAGGGCAACAGCCGCCAAGGCAAGGTTCTGCGCAATGTGCCCGGCGTCAAGGTAGACGTAGCGATAGGCCCTCTGCCCGTACTTCCACTTCGACCTCCCGAAGACGCCGGTCCATACGAAGACGACCGGCGCACGGTAGGCCATCTCCTGGTCAAGCGCGGCCCGGCAGGCCTGGGTACGGAAGTCCCCCTTCCTCAGCTGCTCAAGCTCGTGACCCAACACCAAGTAATGGTAGACGCCCCTCTCGACCCCCGCGACCGCGTTGGCGATGAGATACGTCTCGACCGGGTAAAGAGCCCCGGCTGACGGGGCGGCCCTAAGCTCATACCCCCGGCCCCGACGGGTTACGCCTTGGCATGCCCAGAGAAGCTGCGAGAGATCCCCGATCGAGAGCTGTTCCGGCAAGAAGTTCCTCACGCTTCTGCGCTTTGAAATGACCGTCCATATCGACGGTCCACCCTCGATCGAGGGGCTGGGAAGCTTGACCTTCGGGCGATCAGGATAGCTCTTGTACGTTTCCGGCTTCCCTGCCCAATCCAGCTCGCCCCTCGGCAACTCGCCTCTCCGATACTTCGTCTGAAGGTGGAATTCGTCGCCGACGCCGCTCATACGCTTCACCCGTCAGATCGCTGCTGTGCGCACAGATTTATTTCTCATGCAGCAGGTTCTCCATCACCACGACATCCAACCATCGCCCGAACTTGAACCCTACCTCCTTGAGGCGTCCCACCTCTTGAAAACCCATTTTCCTGTGGAGTGCGATGCTGACGTGGTTTGCTGCGTCCAGGCGGGCAATGATCGCATGGTGTCCGGCCCTTCTCGCCTCATCCACGAGTTTGCGCAGGATCATGGTGCCTATGCCCTTTCCCCTGAACTCCCTGCGCACGTATACGGAGTCCTCGACAGTAGCCTGATAGCCGCATCGATCGCTGAACCTTGACAATGAACCCCAGCCCACCACGCTGTCGCCCAAGATGGCAACGATGATGGGATGCCGATCGTCATGCTCCTCCATCCACCTCCTCTGCTCCTCCATGGTCTTGGGTTCGAAGTCGAAGGTGGCCGTCGTGTTGAGGATCGCCTCGTTGTAGATCGAGGTGATCTCTGGCAAGTGGCGCCCGGTGGCGCCAGTTATCTTCACCGCTTGCGCCAGGCCGCCGGGTCTCATGCTCGCCATGCTTTCATCGCTCCTCGTAGGCTGCCCTGCGCGTGTTGATGGCGCGAATCCTGGCGGGATCAAACTTGGGCTTCCGGTCGTAGGTAAGAAGCCCGTTCACCTCCTGCTCTACGTCGTATAGCTGCGTGTAGCAGAAGCCAACTATCTTCGGATTGGCAAGGAGCGCCCCGGTCAGCGCTTCGTACCTTTCCAGGAACTCTGCCTCCGATTTCGGCCTTTCCCCGTACCCCCAGGCCTTTGTTCCAGTCTGCCCGGGGTTCCACCAGGTCCCTCCGAACTCGCTCACCATGACCGGCTGCCCGGAATATGGGGCGTCCCGGCCGGGACGGTTGCGGTAAGGTTCGCCCCTCTCAAGGATGCTCAAATGTCTGGCCCTGAAGGTCTGCGGGTTCTGGTCGTAGTCGTGGCAGTCGTAAACGTCAGTTGCGACGTGCGTGTAGCCACTCGTGTCGATGACCGGCCGCTCCGGGTCGACCATCTTCGTGATCCCGTATACCGTTCGCACGACCCAGCTGTCTTGGTTGGGATCCGTCTCGTTGAAGGGGCACCATCCTATTATGCATGGATGTTTGATGTCCCGTCTGAGCACCTCGACCCACTCGGAGATGAAATTCTCGCACGCCTGCGGCCTGGAGGGGTCTATCCCCCAGCTTGGGAACTCCCCCCACACCATATAGCCCAGCCTGTCCGCCCAGTAAAGAAACCGGGGTTCAAAGACCTTCTGGTGGAGCCTTGCGCCGTTGAATCCCATCTCCTTTGAGATCTCGATATCGCGCCTCAGGTCCCCATCGCTCGGCGCCGTGTAGATGCCGCCTGGATAGTATCCTTGATCTAAGACCAGCCTCTGGAAGATCCGCTTCCCGTTCAGAAGGAAACGGTCACCCTGGATCTCGACCGACCTGATGCCGAAGTAACTCCTCACCCGGTCCAGCACGCGCCCGCCGCTTCTTACGACCAGCTCAAGGTCGTAGAGATTGGGATCGTCTGGACTCCACAGCTTCGGGGTCCCCAGATCCAAGGGGATCCTGACTTCAGAGGATGCCGGGCTGCCCCCGCAGGCCACCATGGCCCCATCTTTGTAGACGAATGCCTCCACGACCCCCTCCGGCGAGCCGCTCAGCTTTGCCACTACCCACGTGCGACAGCCCTGCTTGGCGGTCCCCACGCTGACCGTCTCTATGAAGGCAGGACCGACGGCCTCAAGCCAGACCGTCTGCCAGATGCCGGTGACCCGGCTGTACATGCAGCCATAGGACTCCCGCCTTGCCGACTGCTTCCCGCTCGGTTGAAGCCCTGACCTGTTATCGTCACGAGCCTGGAGGACGAGCCAGTTATGACCCCCGGACACCTTGCCCGTGATCTCGAACGTGAAAGGCGTGTACCCTCCCCTGTGCTCACCCAAGTAGTGTCCGTTCAGCCAGACCCTTGCCTCGTAGTCCACGGCCCCGAAGTGCAGCAGGATCCGTTTTCCCGCCATCGCTTTTGGCAGGCGGAATGACCTGGAATACCAGACGACGGGCATGAAGTCGGTTAACCCGAGTCCGCTCAGCCGGCTCTCGGGCGGGAAGGGAACGAGGATCTCCAAGTCGAGCTCGGGTTCCCTGGCCCAGCCCCTGGCCTCCCCCGTCCCATCAAGGTCAACGGCGAACTTCCACGTCCCGTTAAGGCACAGCCAAGGCCGTCTGTATAGGGACGGCCTGGGGTGCTCGGGCCTTGGAATCCGGGCCATACGATCGCCCAAATGAAGACCGCCGCTGATAACCATTACCTGGCAGAATCCGAGCGCACTCGCTATTTCACCCACGAGTCGATGATCTTCAAGCCCGCGATCGCCGAAGCCCCATAGGCATCGACCCCCGCCTCGGCTGCCCTCTCTTCATTTGCAGCGTTCCCCCCCAGGATGATCTTGACCTGGTCCCTCAGCCCGGCCGCCTTCAGCGCCTCCACGACCTTCCTTACGCTGGGCAGGGCCTGCGTCAGGCCGACGGACAGGGCAAGGACCTGGGGCTTTACTTCCCTGACCTTCTCCACAAACTTCTCGGGAGGTACGTCGACGCCGAGATCGTGCACCTCGTACCCCGCCGAGGTCAGTATGGATATCAGGATGCTCTTCCCCATGCCGTGGACGCTTCCCTGCACCGTCCCGACCACGATCCGCCCCTTCGCTGGCCGTGCTCTCTCGGCCAGGTAGGGCTTAGCTATCTCGAAGAGGTCCTGGGCCAGGGCTGCCGCCATTATGAGGTCGGAGAGGAAGTACTCCTTGTTCTCATACAGCCTCCCGACCTCCTCCATTCCCGCCCGGATCGACTCGACCACTGCGGCAAAGCCGTCCGGAGCCTTCAGCGCCCTCTTGGCCAAAGCCTTCGCCTTCTTCTCATCGAACTCGACGATGGCGCGTGCGAGCTCATCCATATCCATCACCCTTCAGATGTACCTCCCGAACTTGTGCCCCGTCTCGACCATCGCCAGCGCGTTCTCGACCGGGACGGAAGCATGAATCACGTTGCTGCTGGAAAGCACGTAGCCCCCGCCGGGGGCGGCGCGGGCGATGGCGGCCTTAGTCTCCTCGATCACTCTGTCAACGCTTTCCCAGGTCAGGGTCCACGCGCAGTCGACGTTTCCCAGGATGCATATCCTGTCCCCGTACTTCTCCTTGACCTCCAGGATGTCCATGTTCGATGAAGGGTCGATGGAGTGCAGAGCATCGATGCCCGATCCAACCAAGCCATCGAGGATGGGCCGAAGGTCGCCGTCGCTGTGCACGAGGAGCTTTGCGCCCATCCGGTGAATTGCGCGCGCCAGCCTCGCCAGATTCGGAAAGATGAACTCGTCATAGAACCTCGGAGCGAGGTAGGGACCCTCCTTCCCGGCCATGTCGTCCAGGCCGCCCCTGATGATCTCGAATCCCGCCTCGACCTCGGCCTTCGCGCCCTCTATGGCTTTGAGCGCCATCTCCCTGCACTGCTTCCTCAGGTTCACCTTGTCGAAGTAGAACCGCCTGATCGTCTCGATATCCCCCATGCTCCCGGGCATGGGCGACACGTGTCCGCAACCGCCTAGATAGGCAAGCTCGGGAGCAATCTGCTTGGCCAAGGGCAAAAGATCGCGTGGAACGGAGATCATGTCGTAGCCGAGCTTCTTCCACAGCTTGACCTTGTACTCGAAGTTCCGTTCCTTCACCTCCTTCTCCTTGCCCTTCTCCTTCAGCCGGATTGCCTCCTCCGGGCTGACCGGGCTCTTCCCGATTATCTTCTCGGCTATCTGAACATCGAACTCGAACATGGGTACTCTGTCCGGTTCTCCTTTCTCGAGCGCAATCCAGATGCGGTCACGCGGGGTCAAAAGCCCACCTTGGACCGGTCAAGTGCAGGGAATGAAATGTATTACCCTGGATGCCAGGCGGGAGGATCGAACCAACCCCCAAAGCCGCGGCAACTCCGAAACCCGAGCTTCTGAACTGGCATCGATCGCCGTGCAAACCAAGGCCGGGCTTCTGGTCGGGGGCAAAAGGCGAACTTCCACGGCCGGATCGCTTCCTGATCCAAATCCCACGCCCGTTGTGGGTGCCGGTGGAAAGAGTAATGAGACCCACGTGCTGGACGCGCGTGAGGCAGGTTGGGCGTACCAGACACCGTCTTCCCCACCTTCGTCATACTGGGCCTGGCATACCTCTTCCAGAAGAAAAAGAGGCTTGACTTAGACCCCATCATCGAGACCGCCCTCTACCTTGCATCCCCCTGCCTGATTTTCACCTCACTCTCCTCAAGCGACTATACGGCGGGCTCGCTTCTCCCCGTTGCGATCTCGGCAGCCATCGTGATGCTGGGCTGTCTTGCCCTCTCCCGGGCGGCCTTCGCGGCGGCGGGCCTGGGCGACTTGGATGCTAGAACCCTGCCCGTCATGCTGATGAACGCCGGGAACCTGGGCATCCCGATAGTGCTTTTTGCCTTCGGGGAGGAGGCGATGGGGCCGGTCGTCGCCTTCTTCGTAACGTCCGCCGTCTTCAACTACACACTAGGCATCTTCATTGCTGCAAGGCGTTCGCCGGACTCGGGCCGGCCCTGGTTGGAGGTGTTAAGGCTCCCGCTTGTCTATGCCGCGGTGGCAGGCGTAGCGGTGGGCGCCCTCGGGGTAAGGCTACCCGTCATCATGCTGCGGGCCATAAACACCTTGGGCCAGGCAGCGATACCCCTCTTCCTTATATCGCTTGGGATGAGCCTGGCAAGCATCGACCCGAAGAGCCACCTCCCATCCGCCCTCCTGTCGGCCTCGATGCGGATCGGCTTGGGCCTAGTCCTCGGTACAACGTCGGCAGCGATCCTCGGCATAAGGGGCGTTGCCCGTGGGGTCGTCATCCTTCAGTCATCCATGCCGCCGGCCGTTGCAAGCTTCATGCTTTCGCAGAAGTACCGCTGCAACCCGGAGCTCGTCGGCGCCACGGTCTTCGTCGGCACGGCGGTGAGCATTGCCACCATCCCAGTTGTGTTGTGGCTCGTGACCCAGGGGTAATGTGTAATGGGATGGTAGACACGAACAATCTCACCTCCAGGACGGGTTCTGCCCTGTCTTGGAAGGTTATCAGGAAATCGTTGGTCGGAGGAGAAACTGATTCTTTGGAGTTATGCAGAGGTCTACAAGAACCCAACACCATGATACATCGCCCTCGACCCGCCGGCAGACCTTGGGGGGATGAGCGATATCCAGACCCGGATTGATTTCGTGGATCACAGAGCTGTGGTTGAAGTGAACGAGAAAGGGACAGAGGCTGCTGCAAGAACTATCGTTGTCCAAACCCTGAGTGCCGGGCCCAAGGCGCAGTTCCGGATGAGGTGGACCGACCATTCTTGTTCGTCATCAGGGACAACCAGTCGGGCGCCATACTCTTCATGGGGTTGATCAAGAATGCCCAGACATGATCCTACACCATCCAACTGGTACAACTGGATGTGTACAGGCCGGAGGGAACTAGGATCATGATCCTTCCTATCATCAACTGACGAGACATCGCCGTCGTCTGCCTCCACCTTCAATTTCACGAGTAGCCGTCGCCAATTCCCTTCGGAAGAAATGAACGCATCCCGAATTACAGGCCAACCCTTATCTAGGGGCGGGCTGCGAGCTTATGCGAAACCCGGAGCAGAAGGAAAGGGCGAACAGGACGGCGCTCAGAGCACTCAGCGCTACACAGGTCGCGCTCAGCGGCGAAACACCTAGCCGCCCTCCAGAAGGTATGTGCTGATCCGATGATCCCTTAGCACCATAACCCCTGCCGCTGCTACCATCAGGCCAAAGACACCGACCGACAGAATAACAAACGCCGCCACAAGCCATAAGCTCCACAAGCCATAAGCTTGGCGGCCCTGCACCCAACCGCAAGGCCACGATCTTGATCCCTGTCCAGACAGCCATCGATCTCTGAAGTCCGAATCCCACTTTCGGGCTGCTGGTTGCGTCATCGGAACCTCCCTCTTCGGCAACGTAAAAGCCGTATCCGTATGCGGTGGCAGTCACCTTCCCCCGTTGGTGCTGGGATTGTCGTACGTGAACGTCACGTACTGTCCTGTCTTCGCTTCCGGATAGCTGTTTTCGCCCTGGCATGAGGCGGAGGGTCTCTGCGTGACACCTGCATAGTACGCGCTCGTCTCGGACTCGCCGAGCCGGTCCTGGCCTTTGTGCCAATAAACCTTGTGTGAGGTGGGCGGGAAACGAACCTGGGAAGACATCTTAAAGCGCAAACAGCGCTGAGGGCGCGGGGATTTCGGTGAGACTGTCCATGGCTCCCCTAGCGCTCCTGGCCACGGCCACGGTGATCGACGCTGCATCAGCCGGGGCCAGTAGCTTCCGCTCCGATGAAAGGATCGTCGGCACGTACTACTTCTACTGGTATGACTATGACGCCAACCTCCACATCTACTGCGGCGAAAAGGACTCCCTGACCCACCACCCTCCGGACATCCGGTCATTCAGCTTCCGCAACGTCGCCTGGCACAGACGGGAGCTCACCGACATGATGCAGGCCGGCATCGACTTCCTCCTTCCCGTCTACTGGGGCGATAGAAGCAACATCCCCTGGGCGATCGACGGCCTGGACAGGCTGGTCCAAGCCGAGCTTGAGCTCGTAGCTGAGGGGCTCTTGCCGCCCAAGATCGGCATGTTCTATGACACGACCGCCCTCATGGTCGAATACCACCTCTCGGGCCACCCCGGCGACAAGCCAAACCTAAGCACGGAGGAGGGAAAGAAGCTCTTCTACGCGATGATACGTGACTTTTACCGACATGTGCCCCCGGAGCTGTGGGCGAGGATCGATGGAAGAGCAATCGTGTGGCTGTACTCCTCCGGATGGGTCAAGGCCTATGATCAAACCCTGGTCGACTACGTTCGCCGAAGGTTCGCCGAGGATTTCAACTCGGAGGTATTCATCGTCCGTGAGCGTTCCTGGAACCTGAGGACGGAGATGGAGTACGGCTGGGGAGCCGCCCTCGGGCCGATCCTCCGCGACGTGGCGGCCATCGGACCCGGATTCGACAACCTGGGGGCAGTCAACTGCTACGGCCAGAGCCCGCTCTTCCGCGACCGCCTCGGGGGGTTCGCCTACAGGGACGACTGGGAGCGCGCGCTCAGGAGCGGGTCCAACATCGTGGTCATCGAAACCTGGAACGAGCTGCACGAGGGGACCGGCATTTGCGAGACGGTTGAGCTTGGGCGCCAGTACATCGACCTCACGGCGAAATACTCCAAGATCTTCAAGGAGGGATCTTGGAACAGAAGCCTCAAAGAGATGGATTCCCTGATCGAGCTTAAGCCCGAGACCTTGAGGGGCTCCCCGGGACAGAACGTCAAGCTCGACGCGACGATCGTCAATCAGGGGTGGCACAGCTGGCCCGATAGGTTGGACCTGGGGATCTTCTGGTTGAACCTCGACGAAAGGAACCGCTCCAAGAGCGAGGTCGTGACGATACAGTTTCCCGGACGGATCTGCACCGGCCAGGGCTATCAGGGCGGCATCAACCTCACGCTTCCCAAACATCCCGGCAGGTATAGAGTCTTGGTATCCACATCCTACCTTGGCAAGAGGCTCGAGTTGGAAGCCATAGTGCGCGAGCCAGGCTTGCTCGGAACGGGTCTCTTGGCGCTTTTAGGCCTCCTGAGCTTTTCGGGATCGCGGCGCGGAAAGACTTAAGATCGCGCCCCCGGGGAGCCGGGAAGCGGTACCGTGGCGCTTGCCTTGAAGGATGGTGACGCCATCCTCTTCATCGGGGACAGCATCACCGACTGTGGGCGACGCGCCCAGGAGGCACCCTTGGGCAACGGATACGTCAGGATCTTCTCCGAGCTGGTCACGGCCACCCACCCCGAACGCAGGATCACCTACATCAACAAGGGAGTAGGCGGCAACCGGATAACCGACCTGAGGAACCGGTGGAAGGACGACGTCCTGGACCATGACTTCCAGTGGCTGAGCGTCATGATCGGCATAAACGACGCAGCCAGCCACATCATGGCTGCCCCCGACTCGGTCAGCCCGGAAAGGTATGCCGCAATCTACGACGAGCTGCTCGGCCGGACAACGGAGGAGCATCCCTGCGAGGTCGTGCTGCTCGACCCCTTCTACATAAGCAGGGACGTTACGGGCAACTCCATGCGGAGCCGGTTCCTGACCGTCTTGCCCGACTACATACGCACCGTCCACAGGATGAGCAGGAAATACGGCACCAAGCTGGTGGAGACCCACAAGGTTTTCCAGGAGCACCTGAGGTACAGGGAGCCCGACTTTTTCGCGCCGGAGCCCGTGCACCCCTACCACGTCGGCCACGTCATCATTGCGCACGAACTTCTAAAGGCGCTCTCAAGATAGGGCCGCGCCACACCGGTAAAGGTCCGTCCTGCGATCCTCGATGTGGGAGCCGTTGAGAGCGTCCAGGTCCACCGTGCAGGGAACGAGGGCATCCCGGTCCGACCGAACGTCGACAACAACCTCGCCCCCGGGGCCCGTCACGAGCGACTGCCGGGGATGGGCGAAGGCCACGAAGAACCCGTTTTCGTAGGCCCGGGTCCGCATCATCGCCAGATTCAGATCGCAGTGCATGCCGTAGGACGGGACCGCCACAAGCTCGGCTCCCAACAGCCTCTGACACCTTACTGCCTCGGGCCACCTCCGATCAGCGCAGATCAGCACCCCAAACTTCCCGAAGTCAGCCCCAACGATGGTCCACGACTTCCCCGGCTCGAACTGAAGATCATGCTGCTGCAGATGGGTCTTGTGGTACGTGGCGATCCGCCTGCCTCGCCTGTCAAAGACGGCGGCCGAGTTGGCGGCCTTGCCTTCTCCCACCAGCTCCGTGCATCCCAGCACGAGGTAGAACCCGCCCCTTCGCGCCAGCGCGCCTGCACGAGCGAGGATCCAGCTCTCCGACGGGTCCAATGCGCACTCCGACAGCCACCTCTTCCGCCCCGCCCACGGCATGGACAGCTGCTTGGGGGCCTCCCTGGCCGCATATCCGTCGAGAATGCACTCCGGCGTGATGACGAGGTCCATCCGCCCGGGGGGAACGGCGCGGAGGATGGCCTTGAGGCGAACCCAGTTACGCTTCACCTCCCATGCATCGGGAACGAACTGGACCATGCCCAGCCTGACGATCCTGGACGCTGCCATCACCTCGCCAAAGCACTCTGGGGGAAAACGCTGGGCATGCACCTGCCCGTCAACGCGACATCTCACTTGCCTCGAATCAACCAGTCATCCCTGAGGAACTCGGACAGCGTCACGATCTCCATCTTCGAACGGTCAACGACCTCGTAGAAATCCCTGGCCAGGCCCTGAAGCCACCTTGCCTCGGAGAACCTCCTGAAGAACCTTTCGCGCCCGTCCTGATCCGTGAACTCGAAGAGCTCCGCGAACCTTCCCACCGGCCCCTCGGACCCGGCCTCGAAGGTCCTATACGATAGAAGCTCCGGTATCTCCTCGGCATGGGCACGCAGGCTCGCATGGATCTTCTTCATCAATGCCCTGTACTTGCTCCTTTTCTCGTTCTGCAGAGGGTATAGCTCTAGCAGGTAGACCGACATCGAATCGCCGAGCCCTGATTTGAGGCTCCTACTTCTTAAGCTTTCCACCTGGCATACGGCAAGCCACAAGAGGCATGGCCGATGCGCAAGGCAAGCGTTGGCCCCTGACTCGACGCCTCCCAGGTGGAAGCATTTTTGCGTGGCGTTCTGTGACCGCGGGCCAGAGGAAAATGGCGACGAACGTTGACAAGTATTCCAAGCTGCCACTGCTGGAGCCCGCCGACTTTGAAGGGCGGAAGCTTGCAAGGCCGGGCAAGGCTCTGGTGTTCTTCTATGCGGCATGGTGTCCTTTCTCTCGGGCCGCATGCCTTGAGACGGACTGTATCAGGAATCAAGGGGCTTACGACTCCTACGCGGTGGACCTGTCCGATGAGGAGAATCCGCTTTGGGAGGATCTGGGGATCGGTGTCGTGCCCACCCTGATCGGGTACCGGGATGGAGTCGAGATCTACCGCAAAGAGGGCGTACGCTCGGTTGGCCTGAAGAGGTCGGACTTCAAAGCTGCCGACATGTTCATGAAACAGCAGGCATGATCGACGCCGCCCGCCCAATAGCACGGGGCGCACGTCGCGCCACGCACTCCCTGGATTGGGCGTTCCCGCGCGACCTACCGCGGGCGCCTAGCTATTGCCCAAGCCCCCAGCAGGATCAGTACCGCGGAAAGCCAGCATCCTTCCGGCACGGGCTGCGCCACTAGGGCGATGATGAGGGTGCCCGATCTCTCGCCATGGTTTCTCACCTCGCAGGTGGGGTACCCCTCAAGAGTCCTGTACCTGACGTACCCCTCGGCGGTCTCGACGTCCACATTCCCCGCCGGTATGCTTGTCGTCCACGGGCCCTCCGCAAGGTTCATCGTGTCCCAGATGGCGATCGTGACCGCTGCGTCGCCCCTTGTGTAGGAGCATGACCCGACGGTAACGCTCCCGGCCGGCAAGGCCATGTTGAATCCGTGCGACGCGCCCTTCTCCCATCCCTCCACAGCGGGCGGCAGTCCCTTGATGAGCTCCTCAAGCGGTATTCCCTTCGGGTAGGCGTCGCCAAGCCCCGCAATTCCCCTCAGGTCCATCAGCTTCGCGAAATCGAAGAGAACCGTATTGGACTCCGTCCTCTCTCCGGCAAGGATGGTGATGACCCTCGATCTCTCAAGCCCCGCCGCGCACCCCAGACTGACCAGCGCGAGGATCGCAGCAGCGGCCCCCTCAGCACCATGCATCCTCACTTGGATCCCGCCCAGGCGAATTCCCTATGCCTTTTCCCCCTTAAGAATCTACCGGGTCGCGGGCCGCGGCGAGCTTGGCCCAACCTAGGATGGTGTGGGGAGAGCGGTCTAGATCCAGATCGGCCAGACCTGAGTACCCCCCTTCGGTAGATCCACTCAGGGTCTGGGGAGCCACATGCCATCACGCTTGATCAGGACTGGCGGTAGGGATTCCTAGATGGGCCCGCCCCGAGCAAGCTGCTCGCCCGTCCCAGAGTAGCGGTGGCGATTGGTGCGCCCCTGAAAATGGCAAACGCCTAGCCTAGCAACCAGGAGGACACGTAACTTCTCGCCGCCCGGCTAACGATTTATCTAACGTCCAAGAGGGCGGACTCAAGAGTTGACCGAAGTGATACCGAACCCATCCTTCGAGCAGATCGGGAGAACGGGGCCGCGTCATTGGACCCTGAATGGGGGATCCGCCCACCAATACGTGGGATCTGGGGAGGCCCATTCGGGTCAAAACTGCATCCTGCTCAAGCCAACGGGTTCCAGGCTCTCATGGCAGTCCGAGCCGATCCCCATCAGGTCCCAAGCACGTTACGGACTGAGCTGGTGGACGAGGTTGGACGGGGGCCGTCCCTGGCACTGGACGTACCTCACCCGATTCACGGGCATCGAGGTTGACTACCTTTCCGCCGATGGCGTTGCCCTTGACAGCCACAAGCGAAGGCTCAACTGCCTGAGGACCAGCGGATGGGTGAGGGCCTGGACCGTCCTTGACGCCCCGAAAGCGGCGGCGAAGATGACCGTCGCTTTCGTCCTCGATTCCTCTTCGCACATACAGATGTGCATGTATGTTAATGATGTGGAGCTGGAGGAGATACCGAGCGAACTGCCTGAGGGATTCGGCCGGTTAAGATTGTGGGCCTATGAGGATCATGGCAGAGAGCCCACGTTTGCCAGATTCTCCGTCTCGGGCCCAGCTGGGTCCTACTTCTTTCCCAGGTACAGCTACCCCTTCAAGAACGGCCGGTTCTATCATGTGAACGACCCGTCGCTCAACGTGCTTGACCTGCCGGCCGGCCGCTACAAGGCAAATGCCACGAGAGGGCCAGGATACACGGCGGCGGAACGTGAGATTGCAGTTTCGCCGGGCACGACCAGCGACGCCAGGCTAGTTCTGCGAAAGCAACAGGTCGGCGCGGAGGGTGAGTGGCACGGGGGCGACCACCACGTCCACCTGTTCTTTCACAAGGACTCGGTGCACCCGCAGATGACGATCGAGGACGTGATGAAGATAGCTAAGGGCGAGGGCCTGAACTATGTGTCCTTCTGCGGCGAGTGGAGCGAGTTCACCGGCAACCTCGGGAACCACGAGATCGCACGGTCCGAGAATTTCGTGGGCGAGGTGGGCTTGGAATCGGTCAACGATTTCTATGGGCACCTGTGCACGTTGAACTGGAGCCATGTCCCGAGGCAGGGCATCCCTATGAGGTGCGTGCCGTGGCCCATGAACCTGGACACAATCGAGAGCCTAGAAGAAATGGGCGGGGCATGGACGTACGCTCACCCCTTCGACCGCGTGGAACCTTCGGCGGTGATCGAGGCCATGGCGAATCCCCAGAGACTTTCCTGCGCGCGGGAGCTACCCGTCATACTGGCTCTCGGCCACAGGGCCAATCTCGACATTCTCTGTCATGCCGACCCGGGAGGCGCCAAGCTCATCACCGAGGAGTATTACCGTCTCCTGAACATGGGCTTCAAGATCGGCATAACGGCCTCGACGGATTTCTATGTCGACCAGGCCAAGGGGACGCCGGGGCACAACCGCACATACGTGCGCTCGCCCTCGCTTGACTTCGCCTCCATAGCCGAGGCCTACCGGGCGGGCAGAACCTTCGCGACGAACGGGCCGCTGGTCGACTTTCAGATCAATGGATGCAAGATAGGCGACGAGCTGGACCTTCCCCCGGGGAGACACCTCTTGAGGGCAAGGCTGGTTGCCTTCTCCCGGATGGGCCTCGAAAGGGCAAGGGTGATCGTGAACGGCAAGGTCCTCAGGACCGTTGAGGCGCGGGGAGACTGGATGGATGAACAGTTCGACCTTCCCGTGGAGCAAAGCTCTTGGGCCGCGGTCCACGTCGAGGGCCCCGTCGATGACGACATCGAGCCATGGGATCTCACCCCGGATCAGCGCAACCTCCAAAGCCAGTTCGCCCACACCTCGCCCATCTACATCCGCGTCGCGGGGCGCCCCATGAGACCCAGCAGAGAGGATGTCAATTTCCTGATCCAGTGGCTGGATGCGTCTAGAAAGGCATTCCATGCCCAGGAGAAGCTTTGGGAGGGCCACCCGGAGGAGCCTTACCTGGCGAGCTCCTACTCCAAGGAAGACAGAGAGAGGATAACGGCCGCTTTCGAGCAAAGGGTTCGGACCGCCAAGGAGTCCCTTCTGGGGCTTATTGAGGGGGAGGCATCCCCGCGCTAGCCTGGCCATGCAAAGTTGTTGGGGCAGTCTGCTTGAGCCGCCTGCCGCGGATGCCGTGAACGGCCGTAGGCGTCGGTCGGTGGGAACGGTAACCACCGGGGTAGGCGCTGTTCGCAGCATCCGCTTGTCCGGGGCCGTTTGCACGTTCCTTCCGTCTCACCCCGCTGGCACGTGTGGCCAGATGGAGGGATGTCCTCATCCATGCGGTTTAGCCAATCGGAAGACCGGAGATCGAAACTGCGTCCGGCAACCTTCGATCCCTTCTTGCCACGTTGCAATGCTCCCACATGTGCGTCCTGTTCCGCAAAACGCTGAGTGGTCAACCATCGATCAAGTTATAAACATAGGCAATCCCGCGCCCCCGGCGCAAAGCGCAAGGGTGATCCAAAATGATAAGAGCGGGTGCTGCTTCGGTTGAGATCACGCCTGAGACCGATGTGCAGCTTGCAGGCGCGGTCGGGGTACGCAGACCGGCACGGTTTATCCAGGACCCACTCTTCGCCAAGGCTCTGGTCGTCGAGAGCGGATCCCGCAAGATTTGCCTGGTGAGCCTAGACCTATGCGTCGTCACGAGCGGTCCAGTTGATGAGATCCGTCACTCCGCTGCGAACGAGCTGGGATTCGATCCGAACGCGATAATGATCCACGCGACCCAGACGCATTCGGCTCCGTCCCTAGGCAACTTCATGCTCAGCGATGACTTCCAAGGGCTGTCGCCTGAGTTCGAATGGCTCAGGGGAGGGGATGCCCGTTATGATGCATTTGCAAAGCCGCGCATCCTAGAAGCCATCAGGCAGGCAGAAGCCGGCCTTGAATGTGCGCATGTGGGAGCTGCGAGCGCGATCGAGGGGAGGATGGCGCACAACCGAAGGGCGGTGGGGCGGGACGGCCTCGTCATCATGCCGGGACCTTCGTGGGCGCTGCAAGACAAGAGCGTAGGGCGAGGACCCCTGGGACCCACGAAGATACGCTACATGGAAGGCCCAATGGATCCGGAACTGGGCGTCGTGTGTTTCCGACGCGAATCGCTTCACCTTTCTGCCTTGTTGGTGAACTACACGTGCCACCCGGTTCACAACTTCCCGAAGCCGTGCGTATCGGCCGACTGGCCAGGAGCACTGTCAAGCGAGCTTAGATCCCGCTACGGCGCGGGCTGCATACCGCTAGTAACGAACGGGGCGTGTGGCAACATCAATCCCTGGCCCCCCTTCGACCCCAACTACGTTGAGGATCAGGCCGTCATGGGGCGAATACTGGCCGAAAGGGTCACCGCTGCCGTCAACACGGTTGAGTTCAAGGCGGAAGCAGAAGTCGACTGGCGGGTAAGGACCGTGAAGATTCCGCTCAGGGAGATAGATGACCGCGAATTAGAGAAGGCACGAGACATTCTCGGCCAGAATCCACAGCCCGTCTGGAATCCTCAACGAACGGCCGTCGATGTGCGCTGGGCCATGGCGGCGGGGCTTCTTGATCTGTATCGGCTCAAGCAGCGAAGCCCCGAGCATGAATACGAGATCCAGGTCTTCCGAATCGGCGACACAGCCATCGTAGGACTGCCCGGCGAGCCCTTCGTGGAAGGAGGACTCGCCATCAAGCTCGCTTCGCCAACCTACCCGACATACGTTGTCCACGGAGTCAACAGCTATGTCGGCTACTTGCCAACGAAGGAGGCATTCGCTCGAGGCGGACATGAGACGGCGACCGGTAACTGGTCACGTCTGATACCGGAGGCATTGGACATCGTAGTCGCCAACGCCAAGGAGATGCTCCTCGACCTTTTCTAGGCGGATTCCAGCTAGGGGCATGGGGCCTTGGGCCCTGCAACCCTGCGCCATATGTCTGGCTTTCTCCCCAAGCTTGCCCAAGACAGGTGAAGCTTGGGGATTCGGGCGGTGTCGCCTATGCAAGCCTAGTGTTGGCGACGCCCTGGATAGTTTCCTTCGAAGAATGAGGCCGTAGAGGGCCAGACCTGCAAGTAGGCTTGTCGCAGTGACTGCAGGCCACTCGGCGACGTATACCCACAGCAATGCCTGGTTCTTCAGATCAATCGCGATTCCCGAATATCGGGAAGGGAGCCCCGAGCTTTTCTTACCTCGACCAGGGCCCCCTCCCATTGTCCAGGTGAACCGGCTTTGGGCTCCGGTCGCTGCGCCTCTTCTCTTCGAGAATCCTGTGGCTGTTTGCTCGAAGCACTCCGCGAAGTGGAGGAGGGCGGCCATTATCCGAGGCTTCGCACTGGTACAGGTGGAGGCCTTGCTTCATGTGGTTGATCAGCACGGCGTCCCGAGAAGGTTCTCGCCTAGGAGGGGCAGCACGATGTTCATGAATATGTCCAAGCCCATATCTCTGGTATGAGTGTCTAGCTATGGGATCAAGCCTTGCGCGGCGTATCGCCTCGAACCCTTACTATTTTAGCTGTCAGGCTTCATGGGACTCTTGCTCGAGTTTCTATCAAGAGATAAGCTCAAAAAAAGGACGCCAAACGAGCCCCACTCTGGACGGTCTCGAGGATCGACCTGGTCGAATACGGATCTGACCAAGTTTTGGCGGAGATCGATCCGTTGCCAGCAAATCCTCGTATAGCTGCCAGGATAGGATCGCTCGTCGAGCGGACTTTAGATCCCAGACTCATGCGCAAGATTTTTTAGGTCTTGTGTCTCGCGCCGCGAGCCCAAATGGGCGATGATAAACGCACACGGAGTTGGCGACCTAGTATGGTGAAGAAACCACTGATCGCAATTCTGATCGTATGCAGCATAATTGCGGAGACTTGGGCAATACAGCAGCTCCAGGTCAAATGGACATTCAATGCGAGCGCTCAGTTCCCTGGCAAGGTCTTCGGCGCAAACTTCCAAGCAGGTATCACCGTGTTCGACATCGACGCCGATGGAAAGAATGAGGTCATCTTCGGCACCAGAACCGGAGACAGCAAGAGAATATGGTGCACGGACCAGTCAGGAAGACTGAAATGGGTCTTTCCGCCGATCTACGAAAGCGGCTATCCTGGAGATCCGCAGACCAAGGTATCCATTGTGGACGTGAACAATGACGGCAAGTATGAGCTGGCGATTGCTGGCAGGGGAGCGAAACTCCACGTTCTCAAGTCCGACGGCTCGCTCATGTGGTACTGGAATAACACATACCAGAGATCAATGCGCGGCGCCCCACAGGCCTACGATGTCGATGGTGACGGGTATGTCGAGTTTTTCCTCAACGACGATGGTGGTCAGATCTATCGCGTCAGCCACGATGGCAACTTGGTCTGGCAGTCGGTGGCTGTCGCAGGAGGCAACAGATGTCATCCGACCGTAGCGGACATCGACAGGGACGGAGAGTACGAGGTGCTTGTGGCTTCCCAGGACAATAACCTGTACTGCCTGAGATCGAGCACCGGGGAGGAGAAATGGAGATTCGACACCGGAGCTAGAATGCAGGCGAACCCCGTGATCGTGGCCGATGTCAACAAGGACGGAGAGTACGAGGCAATCGTATGGAACGACGCCCCGGTGAATTCCGTTTTCGCAGTGAGCTTCTTCGGCACCGAGATCTGGAGATGGATCCCCCCAAGAGAAGGAAGCATACAGCTCTGCCAGGCGATGGGCGATATCGATGGGGACGGCAACTACGAAATGGCAATAATGTCTGCTTCAGGCCTCTACCTGATAAGCATCGCTGGATCAGGCCCGAGACTAAGATGGGAACTTAACCTGTCGTACTGGATTGAGCAAGGGGTCCTGCCTGCCGGAGCGGTCCCGAACTCGCTCTCATCGTATCAGCTGATTGCCGACATCAACGGTGACGACAAACAAGAAATCCTCTGGCTTGCACCCTATCCCATAGTAACGGACGCAGCTACCGGCCAACCCATAGCCTACTACATAAACGAACACCTGAGGCTCAAGAAGAACCAGGAGAGTGGTGGCTGGTGGGGAGATGTCGATAACGACGGCAAGTCTGAATGGATCGTCGAACTGGTGGGCAACACCGACGCACAAACTCAACTCTACTGCGTAACCATGAACGGCAAGTTCCCAGCCAAATCCCCGTGGCCCGAGTACTACCACTCAGCCTACCCGGCCAAGCACCAACAGAGCCAGACATGGCTCACTCTCAAAGCGGCCTACTCGAACTCCCTCTGGTTCCCCATGCCCGAAGTACTTCTCTGGCCCCTCCTAGCAGCGCTCAGTGCGTACCTCCTCCATAGACGATAGCAGAAACCGCAGCTTTTCTCCTTCTTTTTTTCTTTTCCCTCTCATCTCATCTTATCGATCCGTGTCAGCTTTAAGTCTTGGCGCAGTCCCTGCTCGATGGAACACGGCATTTGTCGCTGCGATGTCTACCGTACTCAGCGACGCTGATCACCGCAAACTGCGCATTAGGGCCCGAGCTGCGCACGAGAGGTCTGTTCATCCAGCGCGCAACCATGTCCCTTTCTCCGAAACAACGGAAACAACTCGCTCATCCATAAAGCCCCAGACGTCGTGCCCCAGGTTGCGTGTCCGACCGTACGATTAACGAATTCTCCCTTCCCGTCATTTCGCATGACGGACGTAGAGCCTAGCGGCTCACCTTGCCAGGCGTGTGCGAGCAGCTTCGCGGAACAGCCTCCGCTGCACCATCACGATATAGATAAACTCACCCGAGATGATCAGAGTCGACAGAACGACGAACCACTCGATGACATACGTCCATAGGAGTGCACGGTTCTTCAGCCGGATGGCATGCTCGACAGTCGCCAACAGCATCTCCTTGGCCTCCCTGAGAAGGTCCAGAGACCCATCATATTGCTGTGCGAGATAGGCCTCCCTTCCCCTGTCCCTGACCATGTCAGCATCCCGGATCTCGTCATAGATGACGTTCATGTTCGCCCCAAACCTATCCGCAAAATCGGCCAAGGTGAACAGGGAAGCTTTTGTATCCTCGTAGTCCATGAAAGCCTTCCTGGCCGCGTGGACCAGAAGGATGTCGCTGGGCATATCCGTTCCCATCGAGTAGTGCAGCATGTTCATGAAGACGTCCAAAGCGAAAGGATTGCCTCCCATGTTGGGATCTCGAAAGAACCACCACGCGTAGGTCATCCCGATATTGTTGGACCAGGTCTCCGCCTTGCCGCAGGTCCAGGAAATGAGGAAAGGGGGATCGTCCTTTCCGTCGATCGATCTTGCCCATATCTTCGCCCCCTCCTTGGCGATCATCAGATATGAGTGGGTCACCCGAATGTTGTCCATTCCAAGAGGTATGAACATCTTGAGCACGGGGGCTAGATAGGGATCCTCGTTGATCTTGATCCGTCCCCCGCGCCCAAAGGGATAGACCCTCCACTGGTCGAAAATCTCCTCCGATGCCTTTGACGGGAATATCTCGCTTAGCCTAGAGTTGATCCACCCGAAGTTCGGTACCAATCCTTGGTTCGTGACGCCACCGATCGCAACATAGCCCCCGAGGCCCTCAATCTCTATCGATCGCGCCAGATCATCTATCTGGCCGGGAGTCAGGAAATCCATGAACATGTGCTCAAAGACTATGAAATCGTGCTGGATCAACTCCTGATAGGTACGAGGAAAGTACATTCTCATCAGCTTAATCCCTGCAGTTTTGTCCGGTGTCGCCATCCCGGATGAAGAGGTCATCCCCCATCCGCAAGGGATGAGAGTGAGGTTGAGCATGGGCTCTGCTTTGGACCAAGACACAAGAGGATTCATCCAAGGTGCGACTCCCCCCATGCAAAGAACGGTCACTCTGCATTCCCCAGGGACTATGCTCAAGGGCATGAAGCACGAGAGCATGAAAATTGCAACGGCCCGCATGTTCGCGGCGGCCGACCTGGAGCGCAGAAATATCTTTCGGGGCTGACCTGGACCAAAAATTCTAACGGAGAGATCGCGGCTAAGCACGGGTGCAATGCCGCACGCCTGGGATCAGATTCCAAACAGGCATCGAGGGCGTAATGAACCTGATCGCTTCCGCCGATTGCCAGATTCGTCGAGGCCCCCATTGTCTCGCTTCGCTGACGGCGCATCCGCGCCCAGCTAGCCCAGACGGTAGGTAATCTTAACCAGGCAGTCCTTCGGCACACGAAGCTTCTCGTCGAACTCCACGATGAGATCCCCTGCATCATCGATCCTGCTCTGGAAATCCCCAGCCTCGACTCCCTCCATCCCGACCTCGAGGACCTCTTTGCGCCCTCCTCCTTTTAGGAGAAGTCTCTTGACGTCAAAATCGCTCTCAAGGAGAAGCTCCAGTTCGACTGCGAACTCCCTGCCCTCGGACTCCCTGTAACGGGCAGTTCCCCAGAAAGCCCCTGTCACAATCGGGGTCAGAAAGCCAGATTTCCATCCGTCGGGAATGTTGGGCCTGAACCCGAGGACGCCTGCCCTTACGTCAACGTGGAATCCCTGCAGTGCCCAAAGGGCATGCCATATAGACCCGGAGTTCATGTACCTGTCTCCCCTCGGCCTCTGGTCTGCGGAAAGCCCCAGCGGCTGGTCCCATATCATCCCGTATCTCTCGTAGAGCAGATCGTGAACGCCCTTGATCGACGAGAGCCCGAGTTCCACGTAGCCCATCTGGATTGCGAGGGATCCAAACTGGCCGACGCTGAAGCCAGGCCAGTTGGAGTTCACAAGCTCGCTTTGGCGGATCAACACGCCATCCTCCGACACCTTCAGCTTCAGCAGCCTTTCCATGGTCTCGATCGCTCTCCTCACCCGGGCCGGATCGTTCACTGGGCCCTCGTTGAGGAATGAAGAGTACCAGCTGCCGGCAAGCTGATCGTCCCTGCACTGATCGTTCCTCGGGTTCTCCTTCTTCTTCAAGAACCTCGGATCCTCGTCCTTGAGCTGCTCCTCGGTTCGCGTGTCCCTCTGCTCGGTGCACATTATGTAGTGGCCCTTCTTCTCGCTCCACAGCTTACTCTCGAAGCTCGCCTTCGCCGAGGCGAACATCTTCTCGTACCTTGCCGCCTCGGACTCCTCGCCCATCAGACGGGCGACCTTGGGCATGACCTTGAGGGCAGCCAACCAGAGGCCGCCGTCGTAGGAGTTTGCGCCGAAAAAGCCGCCCTCGAATGTGTTGCAGTTTCCGTATCCCTCCGGGAGGTCGTCACCGTCCCTGTCGAGGGCCTTCTCCCTCTCCATCGCCTCCTTCATCTTGTAGTATATCTCCTTGAGGCTGTCCAGGTTTCCAGTGTAAAGGTAGTTCCGCCAACACAGCAGGACGAACTTGGGGTTGAGATCGATCCAGTTGTATCCGTAGTTGTTCAGGAAGTCCATCCTGTTGTTCCCGAAATCGTGGTAGATCTGTCCCTTGAACTTGCCCAGCTTCTCGTACATCCTGTCCGAGAACTCGGCATACATCATAAGCTCCCGGTGGTCAAGGTCTGGGCAGAAAAGCAGCGTCATTGGGGATCCGTAGAACCTTTGGTCGAGGGTCCCCAGACAGGGGCAGTTGGGCGACTCTAGTATGGTGAACCTTCCGTCCTTGGTGTATGTCATGTTCGTGGAAAGGACGTAGTTCTGGTTGATCAGCATCTCCTGAAACCAGGGGGGAAGGGTGCTGTCAAGTATGAGATCCTGCCAAGACTCGACCGCCTCAAGATACTCGTCCACGAGCTCAAGATTCCTTCGAAGGACGTCGGCGGAGGAGCTGTAGAAGTTCGCATACCAATGCCCCATCTTCTTGCCCGCATGGTCGTAGGGAGTTGCGACTCGGCTCGCTATCTCGCCCGACCCAAACCCCCATCGATCGGGGGTGAACCAGCTCAGGCCAAAGACCATCCTGGTGCTCTCGCCCTTCCAGAGCGAAAACCTTGCGCCGACGACCGCGGCGTACTGGCCCTTGCGGTTCTGCACCCTGTTGGGTAGACTCCCGGACTTCGAAAGCTCCCTGAAAAGCCTATCCACCTCGGCCTTGCTGTGAGGGTTGTACTGGTAGGTGAACCTTTCCGAGAAGGATTCGACGACGATCGAGTAGTCGCCGTACGCGAAGTCGGCAACCTCGGGGTGGCTCCTGCGGTGTTTGAAACGGACGCCGCCTGCAGCGGGCGAAACGCCGATCTCCTCCGCCCAGCCGCGATCATCCGAGAAATGCGGTTCCGTAGGCGGCACGAAGCTGTCCCACGTCGTCTTCGATCCCCAGCAACCATTCACGTCCTCCCACGAGAAACAGACGCTGCCCTCCACCTTGCCCTGCGAAACGTTCTCCACCTCGAAGATGAGATAGACGATGGGCAGGCTGAAGGCATGAGGTAGCCTGGGGATGATCGGCGAGAACGCAGTAAGACGAACCCTCAGTGGAAGGTCCTTGACCAGGTACTCCACGATACACCTCGGGTACAGCCCCCTGTAGCGGATCTCACCCCTCTCGATCAGCAGTTCGGGCGGGACGATTTTGGAGCTCGCCTGCAGAACCTTCGTCTTGCCCGACCCACCCCACCTTGCGGACACTGCAAGGAAAGTCCCGGGCATTTCATCGATGGGGAAGACGTTGTTGTTGTTGATCGTGAAGTGACGGAAAGCTCCGTCTGGGCAGATCTCGATCTTCCCTGTGCCTATGCCCCCCAAGGGTACGCCGCAGATCTGTTTGGGATTGTTCGGGTCAAACTCAACCAGTTTGACCGAGCCAGCGGGATTCTCCAGGTACTGCTCATACACTCTTTCCCTTTCCATGATGGTGCCTCTGGCCCGAAGAATCTCCCCCGGATGAAAAATGTGTGCTGCTATGATGATTGGCCCGGATCACACCAGCCCAAAGCCTCTTGCAGCCTCCCTTGCCCACAACCGTGGTTTGCGGAAAATTCGCGGGCGATTGCCGCTCTGGAGAAGATCAGCACGCGCAGGTAGCAGGCCCCAAACGGCAAAGTCCCTGCCTCGAGCTGCAGGGAGCTATTGCTTGCAGAGCTTTCCTGCGCGCTGACCTGAACCCGGCCGGCCCCCTTGTCCAAGAAACGGCCGCTGCCACGGGTTCCGGCCAACCCTGCAACCTAGAGGTATCTCCCGAACTCTCTGCCGGCCGACACGAACATCCTCTGGTTGGCGTACAACCTGCTTGAGATGCGAGCGATCGGCTCAGCCGTCGGAAAGAGAACGTAGCCGCCGCCGGCGCCAGCCTGCATGATGGCGGATCGAACCTTCTCGCGGATGTTCTCCGGCCGGTCGAATTCCAAATCGTTGTACTGGATGTAACCCATGAGACAGATCCTGTCCCCAATGCGGTCCTTCAGCTCTGCAAGCGTGATGTTTCCCTGCGGAGGCGGCTCAATCGGTTCCAGGGCATGGGGACCGATCGTGCGAATCCCCTCCACGACATCGCCTATCCGCCCGTGGCAGTGGATCACCGCGATGTTGTCCGTCCTTTTGATGATGCGGACGATTCGCCTGTCGTACGGGACAACGTACTCGTAGAACAGCTCGGGCGGCAAGATCGGGGGAGTCACGTATTCCGGGCCCACGATTCGGAAGAACACGTCGCTGGTCTGCTCAGCCACTTGCCTGGTGTAATCGTCCGTCCGCGTCGCGAAGAACCTCAGAAGCCTCCTCATCAACCTCTTATTGCGGAAGGCCGTCAGGGCGAAATCCCGGAGGGTGAAGAGCCCCGCGCAGGAGCATATGGGATCAGCTATTCCGGTGGCCACGACCCCCCGGTCCTTGAGGGCCACCTGGGCCTCCTTGAGCGGGGAGGCGTCCACATCAGGCGGCTCGTAGGGTATGGAGAGTATCTTCTCCACGTCCTCTTCCGACTTCACGAAGCCCTCGTACACCCAGCTCGTGTTGATGCCTCTTTCGGACTTCCTCCTTGCCTGAAGGGTTCCAAGCGGGGTTGAGAGCGTATCGCAGTGGTAATAGTACCTCCCCCGTCTGCGCGTCTCGGTCTTGATCTGCGCCTCATCGGTTGACGAGTAGAATATGCCGGGCGCCTTGGGAGCTTTCGGGAGAATGATGTCCGTCTCGTTTCTGACCAGTTCGTGGAACCGACGATATCCGAGCCGCTTCCGGCTCTGGTCCAGTTCGGCGAACGGATCGATGTATGAGAACGTCAAGGGGACCCGGTCAGGTTCCTCCACATGGAAGGCGCACATGAACCGCTCGAAGGAGCTCATCCGTGCCAACTTGTTCCTCCGGCCGACGCCCCGCGCTATGGTTGAAATCTCTCATCCCCAGCAAACAGAGGCTTGTGTCCCGTCATCACCCGAACAGATCGCCACCAGAGAACGAATATATCAGTCAGCTCCCGACTGCCGGCCCTCATGGCGAAAGGTAGCTGCTACGGATCGGAGCGGAGAGTCTTCGAGGATGAGGAGACGGGCGTCAGGATCGTAAGGGTAAGCGGCTTCCCCACGATCAACCACCACGTCTACATGCACTCCCGGTGCTTCACGTACGACTCGCGCGACGTGGTCTTCTATTCCTACAGGCGAATGGAGAGGGATTCGCCCAGGGACATATTCGCCGCGTCTGTGGACGGAATGAACCTGCGCCAGCTTACAGAGACCCAGGGCGTGGGATGGATGAACTGCAGCCCAGTCGATAGGTCGGTCTTTTACTCCTGCGGCGACACCCTCCGCAAGGTCGACGTTGACAACTTCGAGGAGAAAACCGTTGCAAGGTCTCCGCCGGGACTGTCGTTCGGGATGTTCTCCCTGAGCGGCGATGGAAAGAAGGTTCTTTCCGTCGCAAACGTGAAGGGAGAGGGCGTCCTGTTTGCGGCGGACCTCGTCCGGGAGTCGATCGAGGAGGTCTATCGCCACCCTAGGGTCGTGGGGCATCTTCAACTGGAGCCTGTATCGTCGCGATGGGCCCTCTTCACCGACAGCCACCCGTCGAAGCCCGGGCTGAGGATATGGTGCATCCGGCCCGACGGGACGGATCCAAGGACGATATACGAGGGTTCCCATGGAAATTCGTCGCACATGGTCTGGCTGCCGGGCCACGATGCCGCCATCAGCACCCTCCAACACCCCGACCCCGGGATCGTCAAGATCGGGCTTGACGGCAGCATCCAGCTGTTGACCGATGCCCAGTTCTTCTGGCACGCCGGCGCCAGCCTGGACGGCACCATGCTCTGCTCCGACACATTCGTCCCCGACACGGGCATGTACCTGGTCAACGCTTCCAGCGGCGCTTGCAGAAGATTGTGCTTCCCCAGAACGAAGGCGGCCCATCCACAGTGGACCCACCCGCATCCAGCATGGAGTCCGGACGGCAAGATGGTGCTGTTCACCTCCGACCGCGACGGGGCGTCCCACGTCTTCGTGGTCAATGTCCCAAACGAGATGCGGCCGTAGAGAACCGCCCCCTTGCTGCCATTAATAAGAGGGCGAGAGGGCCCTCGAAGCCATGATCGCCCAGTCCAAGAAGCCCATAACCTACATAATCGACTACTCCACCGACCATCTGGATGACATAGATGGCTACATCTCGCGCATAGCGGAGGCTCCTCCCCACCTCTTGCACGTCGGGCACGATGCACCGTTTCACAACACCTGGGGCGCCATGGAGGTCAGGGGAAACAAGACCGTGCGCATCCCGCCCGAAGGAATCAGGCAAAGGATCGAGAGGATCAAGGAGTTCACAAGCAAGCTTCACGACGCCGGCGTGCAGATGGTCCTCCCATACATCTGCAACCAGACCATCGCAGGCAACCCCGAAACCAGGGAGGGCATCTGGGACTTCTACGATCACTGGGATGAATACGCCGAGTTCGGCTTCGGCCCCAGACCACCTGACCCCCTCGAGTGGCTCGCCAGGGAACCCTTCGGCAGGCCGCACTACAACTACGAGAAAAGGCACAAGTACTTCGTCCCGCTCGGGCAGCACAGGTACGCCCCTTGCATGAGCAACCCTCACTATCGAAGGTACCAGAAAGCAGTGGTGGAGAACATAGCAAGGGCGGGCTACGACGGGGTCTTCGTCGACAACTGCATCGAAAACTGCTACTGTATGTACTGTCAGGCGGGGTTCCAAGAATACGTTGAAGTCCATATCCCTGTGAAGGAGCAGAGGGAGGTCTTTGGCTTCGAGGACCCATCGGACGTGCACCTCGGGACGGCGGGAAACCGGCTGAACTGGGTGAAGACCCAGCCAACGTTCGTTGAGTTCCTGTACGGAATAGGGGAAAATCTCCTCGTGGAATGGCTGGGAGTCAAGGACCCAAAGGATGCGCTGGTCGAGGAGGGCGGGAACGGCTGGCTATGGAACATGGCCGACCGGTACCTTGACTGGATGGACGCTCGGTACTCGCCGGAGGAGCGCCTGCACATGTTCGGAGCCGAGGATTTATCGCTGTGGGGAATCCGCGACGAGAGGGACAGGGCGCTGTGGGCCGAGACCAAGCTTTTCTGGGCAAAGCTGGTCGCAGACAACCTCAAGTACATAAAGGAGGTCGGCGAGCGGATTCGGCCCAATTTCCTCATCCTTCCCAACTGGGGCGAGATGCAGCACATGGATGGCAACGAGTTCCGCGAGGAGATCGGACATGACCTGCGCGAGTGGGCCCCCCGGAGCGACTACGTCATGTTCGAGGAGTCTAACGAGCCCGGCAGGATCGTCCCGGGCGTCTACATGGACTACATCCTCCAGCTCAAGTTCGCCCATGCGAACGGCGTGAAGGGGGCGATTCTGAACTGGGCGGGGACGGACCCGAACACGGTCGAACTATGCTTCGCCGAATGCCTTTCTGGGCTGGGATCCTTCATCCAGCACGGAACGAAGTTCCCGCAGCTCCGGAGGAAGTACAGGGAGTTCCAAGACCAACACGCCGATCTCCTGGAAGGGTGGGCGCCCCACTACGAGGTCGGGCTCGCATACTTCTACAACCAGCTTCACCTCGAGAACCTCGAGCACATGCGCGAGGTCTACAAGTTCACCAGGTACTTCTCGGACCAGCACGTCCTCTTCCACTATCTGACCGAGGAAGACCTCTGGCCGAAAGTACGGTTGCCCTGCAGGATCCTTGTCCTTCCGCAGCTTTCGTACCTCACCGATGACCAGGCGTCTGGGGTTGAGAACTTCCTTGCAGCCGGCGGCATCTGTTTCGCCACGGGCCCGCTCGGCAGATGGGATGCCAAGGCAAGACAGCGTGAGGAGCCACTCGTCCAGAAGCTTTCCGGGGCCTTCCCCGAGAGGTTCCTGCACGGCCCATCCGTCGCATCCTTCATTCCGGACGGCAAGCTCAGCCTCGACGATGCCCGGCGCTTCTCGAGATCCACATGGAAGGCCAAGACCCGCGGCACGGACTGGCCCGAGTCCATGAGGCATCTCGACGAGGAGCTCGGCATCCAGAAGTACTTCGACGGCGGGGAATGGGCTAGGCTGGCAACGCAGATGCTGGAGAGGGTGCCAGCGCTATGCCCCTCAAGACGCGCGCTCGGCGTCCGCTTCAACGCGTACAGGAAGGGCAACGACGTGGCGGTGCACATCGTCAACTATAACGTGGACCTCTTGGCCCCTGCGGGGCAGAGGAACCTCACCGCCGTCGACTCGCTGCGGATATCGCTTCAGTTTCCCGAAGGCGTGGTGGCGAGGGACGCGACGTGCATGGAGCCCGGCTGTGCAGAGGAGCCGCTGGATCCTGTGCAAAGAGGGAACACGGTCGAGCTCACGATCCCGCAACTTAGTTTCTACAAACTCGTCCTCGTCAGAGCCAGCTGACCGGCGGCCACGAAGCGACCAAGCTAAAGCCACACCAACAGAAGGATGCAAACTAGTAGCTGCGCAAGCAAGGCCCGGACGACGCCTGACCTGAATCCGGAGAATGACCGCACGAACTTCGCCGTCCCCAGGAACGTGAAGAGGATCAAGAGGGAGATGAATGCGGCGGCCTGACCGATAGCCTCTCCGCCCCAGGACCTACACGAGGCCAAGCCTAGGCATGCGATGATGCCGGTGAGCGCGAGGATCTGGAAAGCAGCGAAACAAGCCTTCGGCAGCCAGCGCAGCTCGAAGGTCCAATGCTCCACCATATTGGACACGACCATGTAGGTAGAAAAAAGGAGCATCAGCATGATGCACAAACGACCGGCAGATCCCTCGATCGGGATGGTTGGCAAGGCGCCCCGGAACAAGGCCGATGCCAGGGCGAGGGAAAGGCCGCCAAAGAAGCCCACGCTGTGTTCCGCGAACTTCCAAGATGAGAGCTTGAGGGCGCTGTCCCGCCCCTCACGGTGGATCAGGGCGCCCAGTGCGAAGCCGCCTCCGAAGCCAGCACAGCCAGCGTAGGCGCAGATCAGCACAGTGCCGCCCCCAGGGCTCAGAGCGAAGTACGCTGTACTCGACAACACGCCGCCCAGAAGCGCAGCCCACACATCGCTCCGAGGAGGCGAAAGGTGAAGGTCAAGCCCGACGACGATGATCTTGTAGGCCGCGAACGCGCCGAGCGATGCCAGGACCGCCCAGAGCGCGAGATCTTCGAAATGGCAATGAACCTCTGTAAGCAGGATTCCCAGCGACGCTCCCCCAAAGAATCCCCAGAGGCCTCCAACCAGGAAGAGACCCGACAGCCCATAGAGGGACGATCTCGAGTCCCGGCCCGGTTCCCGCGTGGCATACCCCATCAACAATCCATAGCTGAGCACGCCTCCCAGGGACAGCCCGGCCGCGAGAGCCGCCCCGTATGCCAGCATCTGCCACGTATCGGCAGCTTCGCCTAAGGCTAGCCAGAGGGACATCCCGCACAGCGCCCCGGGCACGGTGGCACCCCACCAGTGGCCCCACTCCCCTCTCAGGGCCCAACCGAGGGATGTGGCATTGGCAACGAGCAGGATGCCCGCGGCGATCCTTTCCACGTGGGGGAGCGTCCGCCCGGACTATAACAGTTTATCCCATCATGCCATGTGCCGGCCAGGGTGCCCAATCCAGACTATGGCGATCGAGCCTCATCGGCCTTGCTGCATTTCGCCGGGCTTCTTTCCGGGGAGCCAAGCGTGAGATCCTGGGCGCCTTTCTACAGTAGGGATCGGTAGTTCTCGGTGACCTTCTTCATCGCCTCGATGACCTGGTCCGAGTATCCCGGCGTCTCCTCGATGAACACCGGCATGCCGAGGATCCTGTTGTGAACTTCCTCGGAAACGGGAAGGCTGCCCTGCGGGTAGCCCGGGTAGTCTCCGGTGAGCGGGCCCCCATCCCCATAGATGTCAAAGCCCTCCGCGAAGAGCTTGAGCCTGTGCGTCAGCTCATACCCGCGGTGGCTCATGTCTACGCCTTCGGCCCTCAGGGCCTCGATCAACCTCTCGGTCGGCAGCCCCCCAAGCTCATCCGGCCTGGACAACATGTGCATGCCGCCATAGAAGCCAGCTGGCTTGGATTTCGGCAGGATCTTCACCGGATCTATGCCGTTGATTCGACGGAGTGCCTTGTAGATCTTCTTGACGTAGGCGAGCTTTCGCTCGTTCCGGTACTCCAAGCTGTCGAACATCACCAGAGCCGCCGCGGCCGCCCAAGGGTGCGTCCTGAACTTCAGGCCCAGGTTGGTCGGGGCCATCGCCTTGTAGACCGGGTCGGTGAACTCCTGCGCCACGCCCGACCGGTTGAGGTGGCAGAAGAGCAAGATGCGCTCATACAGCCTCCGGTCGTTCGTTGTGACCAGGCCGGCCTCGCCCGCGGGCAACGGCTTTCCGCCGATCGGCCCCCCTTGCATTGAGAAGCAGCCCACATCCCCGATCGAACCGACCTTCCGCCCGTCCCACTCCGCGCCGTGGCAGTGGCTCGCGTCCTCTATCACGGCGATCTTGTGCCTTCTGGCCACATCCATTATTGCATCCATATCGCACACATGTCCGTACAGATGGACTACGCTGACCGCCTTCGTTTTCGACGTGATCCGCCTCTCCATGTCCTCGGGGTCGATCAGGAGGGTCTCGGGATCGATCTCGCAGAAGACCGGGCGGGCGCCCATGTGGACGGCGGGCGATATCGAGCAGATCCACGTGTAACAGGGGTGGAGAACCTCGTCCCCCCTTCTGACGCCCACGGCGTAGTAGGCCGACCACAGGGTCGAAGTTCCGTTGTGCTGGAGCAGGCAGTAGTCCGTCCCGATGTACTCGGCGAACCTCTTCTCGAGCTCCAGGGGCACACCAGTCCCGGACTGGGACCACACGCCCTCGTCGATCATGCGGCACACAGCCTGCTTTATCCGGTCAACCGGTACGGGCCAATTCTCCTTGGGCTGGACGGTGACGGCTTTGGGCCCTCCCAAGATGGCGAGCTCGGGCTTTGCCATAACGATCCGAACAACAGGGACGGATATGCAAGATAAATTCTCCCTTCAGTCTTGCACCAAGGATCAGCAAACTTTTCAACGCGAGCGTTCTGGCGCTCCAGGTGCTGACCGAGAGGGAGAACTGTCTCCGCGCAATTAGATTTGAGGAACCGGAGTGGATACCCTGCAGGGTCTTCCTCAGCGGAGCCGCATGGAAGAGGCACCGCGAAGCGCTGGAGGAACTCGTGCTCCGGCACCCCTTCATATTCGGCTCCCATGAGAGGGGAAGCATGAAGTTCGATCAGTTTCATCCCTCAAGCAGGGCGGGGCAAGAGTTCACCGACAGCTGGGGGTGCGTCTGGCATAACCTGGCGGACGGCATCAGAGGCCAGGTTAAGGTCCATCCCCTGGCCGACTGGGAAGCTCTGAAGAGTTACCGCCCGCCCGATCCCCTGGCCACCACGGAGCTTGGCCCCAGGGCTTCCTGGGACAAGGTCAAATCCGACGTGGAGCGGCTGAGAGCCCAAGGGAAGATGGTCTGGGGCGACGGAGATCGTTTCTTTGAGAGGCTCCATTTCCTTCGCGGCTTCAGAAACCTCATGATCGATCTTCATCGCAAGCCGCCGCAGCTCGCGGCCCTGATCGAGATGGTGGTCGAACACAACCTCAAGCTCATAGCGAAGTGGGTCGAGCTCGGCGCTGATTGCATTGCCCTGGGAGACGACCTTGGAACCCAGACCGAGGCCATGATGAGCCCTTCCCTGTTCCGAACGCATCTCCTCCCGGGATACACGAGGATGTGCAACCTGGCAAGGGAGGGCGGGTGCGAGGTTTACATGCACTCCGACGGACACATAATGGAGCTCGTGGAGGACCTCATGGCAGCGGGCTTCACCGTCATCAATCCGCAGGTGAACTGCAACGGGATCGCCGCTTTGGCCAAGAAATGCAAAGGAAGGGTCTGTCTTGACGCCGACGTCGATCGGCAGAGGGTCCTTCCCCACGGCAGCCCCGAGCAGGTCAGGAAGCATGTTCAGGAGATCGTTGCGAATCTGGGCTCAAGGGAAGGAGGCCTCATGATCATAGCCGGGGTCTACGGGGATGTGCCTCTAGAGAACATAGATGCGTTGTGCCAAGCCATGGAGGATTACAGCTACTACTTTAGCTGAGGTGAAACGACTTTGAATTCTAGGGAAAGGCTGGAGAGGCTGCTCAACTTCGAGGAAGCGGACAGGATTGGATTCGTGGACTTCCCCTGGGGCACGACCATAGAGAGGTGGGAGACCCAGGGGCTACCGAAGGGCACCTTCATCCAGGAGTACTTCGGGATGGACCTATACGGCATAGGCGTTGATGTCTCGCCCAAGTACGACGAGATGACCTTCGAACAGGGCGAGAACTGGGTGATCTCCAGAGACCGATACGGCGTCAAGCAGAAACGGTGGCGGGGAAGGGACGGGGTCCCCCTGCACATGGACCCGCCCTTCAGGACCTTGGAGGAGTTCGAGGAGAGGATCGAGCCCCTCCTGGACCCGGATGCCCCCATAAGGATCTCAAGCAGGCGCTACCCGTTCAGGGGCGAGATGGAGGGTATGGTGAAGAAGTTCCAGGAGAAGTTCTACGTGTTCGCCTCCTTCCTCGGCACCTTCGAGTACACGCGCCACATATGCGGCGGGACCAAGATGACGCTGCGATACCTGATGACGGACAAGCGCCTCACCAGAAGGATGTACCGATGTCTAGCTCGTTTCATGGGCGCCTTGAGCTCGGCCCTCGCCGATGCGGGTTGTGACTGCGCCTGGGTCTGGGACGACCTGGGATTTGCGGAGGGGCCCTTCTTCTCGCCGGCCCACTACAGGCAATACATCATGCCCTCCCATCAGGCCATAACGAGGCCGTTCAGAAAGACGGGTCTTCCCGCCGTCCTTCACACCGACGGCAACGTGAACCTCCTGATCCCGGATCTCTTGCGTGCCGGCTTCACCTGCCTACAGCCCATGGAGGTCAAGGCCGGGATGGATGTCGTGGAATTGAAGGAGAAATACGGGGACAGGCTTGCCTTCATCGGGAACATCGATGCGCGAAAGCTCTGCACGAACAACCTGGAAATCATCAAAGAGGAGGTTGCATCCAAGATACGGTGCGCAGCTCCAGGAGGGGGTTACGTCCTCTGCTCGGATCACTCGATCCCTCCGGACGTCGACCTTTCGACGTTCCAGGCCTTCTCGAAGATGGCGAAGAAATACGGAACTTATCCGTAGCAGGCCTTCATGGCTGGGTGGCGAGTACGGGGAATTTTGGAATCACAAGCCGGCCTTTCAGGGTGCCCGACGGGGTGCCGCTTGGCTCCGTCGAGCCTCCAACCATGACTGCGGGAGCCATGGAAACCCACGTGCTGACCGTAACCTTGCCCAAAGCACTGGCCGGGGACGCGTTGGTCCTCTGGTCGGGAGGGCACCGCTGGGTGAAACTGGAGATCCCGATGCAGAACGCGGAGCCCGCCAGGGAAGGCTATGTCTCAGCCCGCGTGGTAGGCGGGCCCGCGCTGAAACCGGTGGTCCGGCTTCCGCCCACGAGGATAGAGGACCTGATGCGAGTCGGCTTCGAGATCCCCAAAGGATCGATGCCCAAGGGAACCACCATCAGGATAGTCTTGGGAGATCGATCCATGGGGAGCCCAGGAGCCATGTCGCCCCAGTTCAGCATACATGGGGCCTTCCTCGCCTTGACCCTGGAACCCAGGCCTCCCAGCCTAGCTCCGCATGATCTGAACTGGGTTGCAGCCTTTCCCGTCGATGTCGTCGGAGGCCCCCTGAAACGTCTGAGGGTTCTCGCGCCCTCCTGCGTGAAGAGGGGCCAAGAGTTCTCGCTGACGATCAGGCCTCAGGACGACCACGGCAACATCTCGCCCCAAGCTCCCAGGCGGGTCTTGCTTCGGCTGGAGGGCGTGACGTACGAACGTCGGATCACCACCAATCACCTCAACCCCGCCGGCGCCATTGAAATCAAGGGGCTGAAGCTGGCCCGCAACGGCGTTGCAAGAATCGAGGTCCGGGACCCCGACGCTGGACTGGTCGGCACGAGCAACCCGATCCTCGTGGGAAACCATGGCCGCAGGCTTCTGTGGGGCCTGATCCACGAACATACGGAACTTTCAGACGGCCTGGGATCCCCGGATCTCTGCTATCTGAACATGAGATTTGGCTCAAAGCTGGACTTCGGGTCGGTGACCGACCATGACCACAGATTTGAGACAAGCGACGAGATGTGGGAGCTCGCACGGCAGGCAGCGATCCGACATCACAAGCCGGGATTCTTCATCACCTTTCTGGGGTACGAGTGGGCCAAATGGCGTCGGAACGGAGATGGGGATCGCAACGTATACTATCCCGGAGACGACGGAGAGATGCTTAGATCGGAGACAGGGGAATACGACAGGCCCTTCAAGCTGTTTCAGGCCCTGGCCGGCACAGACGCTCTCATCATCCCCCATCACACGGCCTACGCCGGTAACTTCTGCGACTGGACCCAGCACGATCCGGTGAGGGAAAGGCTGGTTGAGGTATACTCGGTCTGGGGCAGTTCAGAGATGGGGAGATCGGACGGCAACCCGTTTCCTGTCAGGGACCCCAAGACCCATGACCCCCTATGGCTAGGGATATCCGGGAAGTCTCCACCCGACGATGAGGTTCCCGTGGGCTTCGTCCAGAATGCCCTGGCCCAAGGGTGGAGGGTGGGCTTCACAGCCGGCGGGGACATGCATAGAAGCCAGCCCGGCGACGACGCAACGAGAGGGCATGAGCCCTACCGCTACAGGCCCGGGCTCACCGCATTGTGGGCCGAAAAGAAGACAAGGAGGTCGATCTGGACTTCCCTGAAGTCGCGTTGCTGCTATGCCACTACCGGCAGCCGCATGGTCCTGTGGATGTCCTTGAACGGCAAGCCCATGGGTTCCGAAATCCTGACAGATGAAGGTGAACCCAGGATCGTTGAGTTCGAGGCCCACTGTGAGGATGATATCGCGACCGTGGAGCTCGTACGCAACAACAAAGTGCTGGTTTTGGAAAAGCCCGGCGATCAAGAGGACGTCTGTTTCCGCTGGGAAGATCATGACAGGTTCAGGGATATCGCGTTGCCTCCTTCGGTCTGGTGCCCCAAATTGTTCACCTTCTACTACGTTCGCGTCAGGCAGGCCGACGGCGAAACTGGATGGACCAGCCCGGTTTGGGTCGAGGAAAGGCCCTGAGACGTCCGTGCTTTCGAGCAGGTACTCGATCGTCCCATGCCAAGGCGCTTTGAAGGGGTTATCGAACCCGCACCTAAAGGCTCTTTCCACCAAGCAGATTGGTCCAGACCAGCCCAACTCGATTGGGGTCAGATCGCGTCTCCGTTAGATTAATCAGGGCCGGAGCCTTCGGGGTGCCCAGCGATGATCCGATGCGGTTACAGCCGCCGCACGCATACGGCAATGGGCTCCGTGATGCAAGGCTAAGTTCGCGGGCGCGAGTACAGGCGACTGGTCCTGCCAGAAGAGTGTCCGATCAGAATGGCCTGCAAGTCGACGGTTTTCAGGACGGACGACCTTGAACCCTATCAAGTCCTGCATCTTCGGGTCAATCCTTCTAGCGTTCATCGGCGTTCCGCTTGGCTCCGCTCTTCCCGACCTCGCCGTCCTGTCGATCGAGACCATACCCAGCCCTCCCCTCGTCGGACTCCCGACGATGGTGATAGCGGAGGTTCAGAACCTAGGCGATGACAGCGTCGGCAACGGGTTCCAGGGCCAGTTCTATGTCGATGGTCATCCTTTCGAAAACCCAAGGCAGTTCCCAGCGGGCCTGCCGCCCGGCCACGGACGCATGGTTGTGACCTATTGGACCCCGAGCGAAAGGGGCCTGCACAGGTTAGGCTTCTTCATCGACGTCACGCAAAACGTCACTGAGTCCGATGAGTCGCAAAGCAGCAACTATCATGAGATCCAAGTGACCGCCGAGTTTCCTCCGGATCTCGTCGTGGATAGCATTAAATTCGAACCCCCGCAGCCAGTGTCCGGCGAATCCGTAACCATCAAGGCAAGAATTAGGAACGCAGGCTACAGCCTCACCGACTACAGCTTCTGGTGCGACTTTTACGTAAATGGCTCATTCTTGGCCAGCAAAGAGATATCGGAGTATGTAGGGCCGGGCGCCGCTGCTGAGATCGCGACAAGCTGGATCCCCGCCACAAGCGGAACCTATGTCATTCGGCTCCATATAGACGGCGATGACTACATCAGGGAGATGGACGAAACCAACAACGAAAAAACCGTGCTTATCACGGTCTCCATGCCCAAGCTGGCGGACCTAGTGGTGACCGACGTCTGGCACGAGGCGGATCTGATAGTCTGCCAGATCATGAACATCGGGGCTGGATTTGTGCCTTCGGGTGTGAGGGTCGAGCTGTGGATCGATGGGTACGTAGTTGACTCTAGGTCTGCCGACGGGCTTCGCTCTAGAGAAAGACGTTATGTGCAGTTCGGCGAACACCAGTGGCGCCTGAAGGCTTCGACTGCCCTGATAAAGGTCTGCGCCGATCCAGCAAACCGTGTGCCGGAGGCTAACGAGTCGAACAACTGCAGGGTCGAACTATGGAAGTCGGACGAGGATCCGCCCGTCATCATGAAGGGCCCATCCGTCACTGTGACGAGCGATTCGGCAACGATCATGTGGAGAACGGATGAGCCGTCCAACAGCGTGCTGAGGCTTGACGAAAGCAAGCCAGTCAAATCAAAGACCGTCAAGGACGCTTCCCTTGTAATCGACCACGCCGTCATCGTCACGGATCTGAAGCCATCCACGGGATACGCGTTCTATGTGGAATCAAGCGATGCCTCAGGGAACTTGGTTCGAAGCCAAACCTGCATCTTCTTCACAGCTGCGGCCCAAGATCTACAACTGCCAACCGTCCGAGTCCTGAGGAAGACTAGGGACGACGGCACGCCGGTTCTTCAGGCAAACGTTTCCGACGATATCGGCGTGAGCAGGGTTGAGTTCTACATCGACGGCCACCTCCACGGCACCACCTGCTCTTATCCATACGAGCTTCCTCTGGATGAGGCGGCCATGACGGCGGGACTACATGGCGTGGTCGCACATGTCTTCGACCTCTTCGGAAACACGGCCCAGTGCCAAATGTCGTATTCGGTTGAATTTCCCGAATACGATGGAGGCCCGATCATCGTGATCATCAACCCCAGAGAAGGCGACACCCTATCAGGCAAGGTGCAGATGCGCCTGACGGCCAACGACCGCGACGGCATCGAGACCCTCGAGATCTACATGGATGCCGAAAGGATCTACAGTCGAACCGGAGTGCCTGCCCTACGCACGACGGATGCCGACCCTTGGATGCGTAAGTCGGAGAAGCAGATCGAGGCTGAGACCAGCTTCAATATCACCCTAGTCTTGGATACGCTTAACTGGGACAATGGTGCACATCAGCTTCTCATCAGGGGCTGGGACATACACGACAACGTGACCGAGTGGACATTGCACATCACGATCTTCAACGCCGTGCCAAGGCACCGCCCCAGCCTCGTACTCACTAGGCCCGCTGCAGAGCTTCACGAAAGGCCCGGACCGGGCTCGCATCCGGGCCTCGTGGTCACTCTTCAGATAAGAAACGCAGGAAACGCTGCGGCCAGGAACATCATCATCGAAGATGTGCTCCACGGGTTCTGTCCCACCGGGATCCACTATACGATCCCGAGCTCCGGATCGACGTTGTCGACCCGGTTTTACCGATCTGCCTCATTCGCTTCCGCTTTGATGCAGATCCCCGAGCTGGGTGCGGGCGAGTCCCTGACCATCAAATATGCCGTCGTCCCGATACTCCGGGAGATAATTCCCTTTCACAGAAACATAGGTGCCACCGTGATCATTAGCTACAACGGCACGCAGGGAGATCATTACGATGATATGCTTTGCCTCACCACATCCGACGTCAGCGTCCAGATGGAGACGCCTCCCTTTCACTGGTCGACCGGCGATGTGGTTTCCCTGCCCGACGCCGTCTCAGCGTGCCTGTACTGCTCCGACTACCTGATCGTCACCTGCCCGGGCAATATGTTCATGCTGCCGAGCACGGACGAGGAGGTCAGCCTGCTCCTCCAGTCGATGGCGAGGCTCGCATGGATAAAGGAAGGTGCCCTCGCGTTTCTTGACTCAGCAAGGGAGTCGACCATGAGAACCCGTCTTTGCGAGCTGATATGGCACGACGGGTACTGGAGCGAACAGCTTGACCCTGACTACCCACACTACGGCTACCTGCTCATAGTAGGCGAATCCGACATAGTCCCATCATGGCACCATAGATCGTTCGACATCATTTGGGAGAGTGGTGGTGAAAAGCATGTTGACCTGTGCGACACCGACTACGCCGACTCAAACTCGGACTGGAAGCCGGAGATAATCGTGGGACGGATCATAGGCGAGTCGGCGAATGCACTCAGGATCCCCATCGATGCAAGCATCGCGGTCGCTGAAGGCGGCGCCGGTGAGCCGTGGCCAGTCATGAGCGCCTTGTTGATATCGGGCTACGGAGATCACTATGAGGTATTCGAGGAAAGCGTTGACGAGTGTGCCGCCTATCTTTGGGTTCGTTGCGGGCGCATAGAAAAGCTGGCGATGCGGGATTACTTCGAGCTGGATCGATTCGACCACGAGTTCACACGAAACGACGGCCTTGCCATCGGCGACGTGACCGGAGGATCTGAAAACGAGATCGTGATCGCCAAGGATGACAACCACATGCTCTACATCTACGACTCACGCGGATCGCTCCTGATGAGCCAGCCATGGGCGGATTTTGACGCCGACTGCATAATGCGCACGGTGGCAAGAACGGGCCTGGACCGGATTGCGATTCTGGACCCGGGCGCCGGCCTCGTCAAGACTAGGTCGGCGGACGGAACCGACACCGGATCAACTTCGGTTTGGAGCATCTCAGGATACTGCGACTTCGCAACGGGCGATCTTGATGCAGACGGCCAGGCTGAGTACGTACTCGCAAGCGACGAAGATAACCGAATCTACATATATGGAAGCTTCACGAACTCGTTCCCTTTCCAATTCACGGAATACGACCACATAGCGGTAGGGAACGTCGTCGGGGACTCTAGGGAAGAGATAGTGATCGCCAAAGACGACGACAACGCCATCTACATCTATCAGAGCTCAGCTACCATCATTGGAGGTGCAAGCCTGCTTGGAACCATAACGAGCACGGGGCACACATACTACACCCGTAGCGACAAACTGGCGGTCGGTGACGTGTGCGACGATGGCATGGACGAGATCGTGATAGGCATGAACGACGATGGTTTCGTCCGGGCCTACAACGCAGCCGGGCAGGAAAGGGGCAACGTCGACCTGGGCTTCACGGAGCATGACCAGCTCGCGGTTGGTGATCTCCTCGGCGACGCCAAGGAGGAGATCGTCATTGCGAGGGACGACGACGGCAAGGTGATCATCGCTGACCTAACATGGGCCGCCAGGATCGCCCAGGACATACGATCGCACAGCCTAGATACCGACGTCATCATGTTCAGGGGACACGGAAGCCCCAATAATTGGAACTGCTTCGGCACCCGCGACGTTCCAAGCGACTATTCGTCGGCCACTCCAATCGTCTGCGGCTTCACCTGTCTTAGCGGGAACTATGAGGATGGGGCCATCGCCGAGACCTTCCTTGGGAGAGGCGCCGCCGTCTACATCGGATCGACCATGGTCTCCCCAACAAACATCAACAAGTTTGCGGCCAAAAGACTGCTCGGCAACTGGGTGAACACCGATCGAACCATCGGACAGGCCTTCAAACAGACCGAGCGAGACGTGGAGGATAGATACGAGGGCATAGTTTATGGCGACTTCGGCAAGTTCTGGGTTGCGGAGTATAACCTGTACGGTGATCCCAAGTTCGGCTCGTACATAGTTGTGGGCTCCTTGGGCTCATTTACCCAGCCAGAGAATCCAAAGCCAAGCATTGGCTCGCCGGCAGCCCTTTCCCAGTCAGCTCAGCCGCAGAGCGACATCGAGGTGCAGATACCCCAGCTTCAAATCTCAGCACAAAATGGGTATCACTTCATCTCTCTTCCCGACGGCGGCTTCACAATGGAGGAAGGAATGCCACAGCTTCCGACCTACCTTTTCACCGTGCCCGTGGCGTCTGGATTGAGAGTCAACGACGTGATCCTTGTTGAGAAACGGGGCGAGTTGGTCTATGAAGGGATCGAGCTGCCACCGTTGAAGATCAAGACTGACCAAGGGCAGTCCGCATCGAGCCCCGAGAATTATAGCTACCCCGAGGGAACCTACCCGCCGAAGGAGTACTCGTGGAAGGTTGCCGAGGACGACGCGGGTGACCGACTTCTTCTCATCAACATCTGCCCAGTCGAGTACAACCTTCTTACGGCGCGACTGATCTTCTGGCAGAGTTACCTGTTCCGCATCCAGTATTCGCAATCGATCGCAGGGATATCTCAGGCTCGTCCCAGAGCCCTTGTGTACGGCGTTGGCGAGGAGGTCAGGATCGACGTGTGCATCGAGCTCAACCAAGGCAACGAGATCGACGCGATTCTATACGGATCTGTTCGATCGTATGAATCCCTTGAACTTCTCAGCGGCACGAAGTTGCAGAGTCTAACCGTGCGAGGAAGGACGTATGCCTCGCTCACGTGGGATGCGCTCGAGGTTCCGCCCGGGGGATATGTCCTGGAAATCGTCCTCACCGATAGCCAGGGCAACGTTCTGGACTCAAGAAGCGTGAGGTTCTGGCTCGAAGAGCCCGGGACGAGCATGACCGAGGTGACGGCGAGTCCCAGCATGGTGGCTCCCAGCGGCACCGTCACGGCTGCGGTAACGCTATTCAACGATGGCGACTCCCGGGCCGAGGGGAGCGTGGTGATATGGATCATGGACACGGTTGGACGAATTCTCGTGCAATGTCAGATCAACGGCACTTCGATCATGCCTCATTCAACATCCAGGCTTGAACACGCTCTCGACCTGCCTGGATTGGCGGAAGGAGAGTACTGGATAGGGGCTTGGGCGTGGATCGACGGTGAATCAGCAGGGAGCGGATATGCCAGTTTCCTGGTCTCGGAGGCTCTGAGCGCAGTCAGCTGTCTCGTTGCGGTAGCCAGCATCGCTTTCCTCGCAACGAGAAATGGGTTCGCAACTGAGCCCCAGGCACTTCTTCGACTCTTGCGGATTCGTTCGGCTCAAGCATCTGGACGTGGCTGCCCGAGAATCAACCTGCCGGCACTCTTCCCAAGACGAATGGCTCCGCAGTGATGAGTGCGGCTCAGGTGGCCGTCAGATTGCCGGTCAAAGACCTGCCGAGCTACTAGCTCAATCGGATCTCTTGGCGGTCGATACTCGAGAAACAACGTATATTTGGTGCCAAAGGCCAGTGCCACGCATTCGAGCCCAGCTAGGGTCGAGGAAAGGTCGCGATGGAATATGGCGAACGTACGGTACGAGACGATGCTGCCGCGCGAGATACGCAGGGCAAGGGAAAGGATGCCCGTGGCTTATCTGCCGATGGGCATATTGGAGTGGCACGGCGAGTTCCTCCCCGTGGGAAACGATGCGCTGAAGGCGCATGCGCTCTGCTGCAGGATGGCGGAGGAGATCGGAGGCCTTGTCATGCCGCCCTTTTACTGGGGGGACAACAGGGCCGAGATAGCGGAGGTCGTTTTCAAGCCACAGTATTTCGGGCACCTAGACCATGACCACACGGTCGAAATGATGGAGGTCTATGGGCTGCGCAAAGAGGATTTCGAGCGGGAAGCCGAGCGTTCCAAGGCTGAGGGCGGGTGGAGACTGTTCAAGGAGCTGCTGGATCACTCGCTCCACCAGATCGAGTCGCTGGGCTTCAAGGTCATAGTCGTCGTAGCGGGGCACTACCCGCTCATCGGGCCCTCCAGACAGGTGGCCGAGAGCTACGACGGCAGAGCGAAGATCATGCCGATGATCGGATACGATCTGGTGAAGGACCAGGGGTACAAAGGTGACCACGCGGCCAGATGGGAAACCTCCCTCCTGCTTGCCCTTCGGCCCGAGCTCGTCGACACGCTCGGACTCAAGGATGCGCAGAGGCTCGTGGGCATCATGGGTGAGGATCCACGGAAAGCCTCGGCCGAATACGGTAGGGAAGGGATAAACGCGATCATCCGGGAAGCACGCGGCAGGATCGCTGAACTCCTATCCCAAGCTCGGAGAGGCGAGTAGCCGAGTAGCTGAGTAGCCCCGTAATGCTTATGAGCTCCCAGCCCATCGTGGATACCATGAACGTCTTTGACTGCATCGTGCAGAGAAGGTCGGTCAGGTCCTACACGGATAGGAAGATCCCGGATGAGGCCGTCAACAGGATCCTTGAGGCCGGAAGGTGGGCACCGAGCGCTGGCAACCGTCAACCCTGGAGCTTCATCGTCATACGGGATCGTGAAATACTCAAGAAAATAGCGGAGCACGCCCGGTACGGCAGCTTCATCTCGGAAGCCCCTCTCGCCATCGCGGTGGTGACCGATCCGTCAAGCGACTGGCACATCGTTGATGGGTCAGGCGCAGTGCAGAATATGGCTCTAGCAGCGTGGGAGATGGGCATAGGGACCTGCTGGATAGGCAGCCTCAACAGGGACGAGGTAAAGAAGATCCTCGGCGTGCCGGAGAAGCTGCACCTTCTGACGGTGCTGCCTTTCGGTTATCCGGCCCGCGTGGGAGCGTCCAACAGGAAGGCGATGGACGCAATCCTGCACCGCGACAGATGGTGAGCCCGGCGAAGAAGTCCCGTTTGGACGGCCCCTTATCCGTCGCGGCGATGGTTGGCTTCTCAGTGACCTATCCGTTGCTCTGAGCCGCTAGGATCAAACAGGGCCCGAGTGGCCGAAAGATATTTCCTGCGCCCGCGCCAGAACGCGGGTCCAATGATTGGATGATTGGACCATTCAGGGCAGCCCTTGCGGGCGCCGCCTTACTGGCGGGGTTTGTCGCCTTCGTGATCGCGCTCGTGCTAGTGGGTCTCATGCTATTTATGGCCGGAAGGATCGTGGTGGGAAGAAAAGCGACCTTCGACGCAGCGGTGGCGATAGCATTCCTAGGAAGCCTCGCAGGGTTCATCCTCTCCCTCTTTTTCCCACGAGTCGGTCCACTCGTGGCGCTCGTGGTGTGGCTATGCCTGATCAAGTCTTTCTTCAGCACCGATTGGATCCAGGCCCTGGCCGTCGGGCTGCTTGCCGTCCTCGTGACGGTCGCAGTGAGGATCGTCGTGGGGATACTTTTCAGGATCACGCTCTTCGCGCTCCCCTAGGTCTTGGCACCTAGGCTTCTGCCAGCGCAGGCCG
>Ga0209102_1000122_pt1 | contig 51970 bp, 40 predicted proteins | sample ConPoolayeHmetaG_FD_185483 | JGI IMG/M metagenome (GOLD analysis project Ga0209102, IMG submission 185483) | Hot spring microbial mat communities from California, USA to study Microbial Dark Matter (Phase II) - Cone Pool mat layer H metaG... ...
TTGACGAGACCGAGCGGCGTCTGGAAGTCTTTTCCGGTGAGGCAGTAAAAGCCGTCGTCAAGGCTGTGGCCGGTGCCGAGCAGAAAAACTCGACCGAAGCGCCGATGCCGGATAGCTCCGTAGGCCAAGGCATAGGCCCTTTTCCCCGCTTCGAGGTCAATGTGCGGGGAGATGAGCGCATCTGGAGGACGGTCGGGACCCGGTTCCAGCCTCCCTTCAGATTCGAGAATCGAATCGAGATAGCGCCGCAACTCCGGCTCGGAAGCAGGGTAGGAAAGGCCAGCGTGGGAGGCCTCTCTGACGGCGAGCTGGGCGTATTCAGAGATGAGCCGTTCCTTCTCCCTCTCGTAGAGACGACTCTGGAGAAGAAAAGCCGAATCCAGCTGGTCGATGATTTTTTCGACGTCATCCAAATCGATGAGCATACCTCTTCTGGCTCGTACGAGCTCGACCTGGAGGTCCCGGATTGTCTTTTTTCCATCGATGAGCGTGACCAGGCTGAGGGCTTCGCCCTGAAGGATGACGGGCTGGCGAATGAGGCCGAGAGCATCCCTGATGAGGAGAGCTCTTTTGCCCTGGTAGGAAGTGGGGACCACTTCCAAGTCTGTCCTCAAACGCGGGACAGGATGGTCTTCTCTTATGGCCATGCGAGCACCTCGGCCGTCATCTTTTAGTATAATTTTTTGACCGAAAAAGCAACACCTAGCCGGTAAGAAAATGGCCCCCTTGACTCATTGTCTGGGTTCAAGGAGGCCATCGAAAGGAGGGTGGGGGTGGGGGGAGAGAGGGACCTTAGCCCCCTCTCCTTTTTCACAACCTCGGCTACGCCTTGGATGAGAAAGTGTAGAGCCTTTGAGGCTGCGACAAAACCATACTGACTTGCCTGAACGGAGAGCACAATCACCTCTTGGGAGGGATTTGGGGGTGAATTTCTCTCCCCCGTTTCCCCTCCCCTGCTTAGGGAAACAGCAATTCTCAGGGATGAACCAATGTAATAAAGATCCCCCTGAGCTTCCCTTATTTTCCGAAGAAGCATATAATGGACAAAAAAATATCCGGAGGAGCTATAATGGAAAAGAGCGGAAAAATCCAAACCGAAAGCGACGTTCATCAACTGCTTAACACTGCCCTTGAGCACGAATGGGCCGTTAGCTTTGAGTACACCATCCATGCCTATTCCATGCCCAAGGCCAAGTTCTTCTATGAGGACCCCATCATGAACTTGCGGACCGACGTCCGCGCCCAGACCATCCAGATTGGAATCGACGAGATGTACCACGCCTTGCAGCTCGGCATCATCATCACCCAGATGGGCGGGGTTCCTTCCTTCCGCACCGATGAAATCGTCCGCTATCCTCGCCTTGTTGATAACCTCAAGCGGGATAAAATGACCGAGGACATGGTCACCGAGCTCTATCAATCGGCGCAATGGGCAGAGGGCGCTTTCCCCAAAATCCAGAACATGGTCCTCAACATTTCTTACGATGAGGTGCGTCACTCCCAACAGTTCGAGGTGATGATCCGGACGATGGAGAAGGAAGGAGCCTCGGAAGCTCGCTGTTTTGAAGAAAGCCCGGAGGCGGCCGCCCGGGAAGAAGTCCAGCTTCTCCATGACATCATGCGGATGGAAAACGAGCTCATGCACCGCTATCTTCGATATGTCATCCTTTTTAGCGAACACCAGGACCTTAGCCAGCGGCTGTTCAAGAATTCCATCGACCACATGAGGCACTGGGACAAGAATTCGGGCCTTCTTATCAAGCTGGGAAGTGTCATCCGCATCGAAAACGCCGTCCGGGATGAGGCGGGCGCAGAAAAGAGCACAAGCCCGATGCCCTCCGTCTACCCCGGCCATGACCGCATCTCAGCCCTGGAAACGCTCATCCCGGCTGAAAGAGAGCTCATCAGCGCTTACGAAAAGCTTCTTCGCCTGCTACCCCCAGGCGAGATCAGGGACCAGGTTAACCTCCATCTCGGCCTCAACAAGGAGCATCTCTTTACTCAGGAGTGGCTGCTCAAGAATGCCCGAAAAATCAAGGGGCTTGGGTAAAGAGAGAGTGTTTTGTAGCCTGGAAAAGGAGGATCCATGAAGACGGTCAAAACCCAAATCAAACATTTTCAATATTTTTACCCTTATACGGTGTCGATCGTGGGAGCCACGGCCCAGGGTCAAACCAACTTCATGAGCTGTGCATGGCACACCGCTCTCTCCTTTGACCCACCGCTTTTCGGCGTCCTCATTTCCAAGAAGCGCTTCACCCATGGGGTGATCATCCGGGCCAAAGAGTTTACCGTGAACTTCATCAATTACGAAAAAGTGAAACTCTCCGCCCAGATGGGCCGCAAATCCGGTCATGACATGGACAAGGTCAAGGAGTTCGCGCTTCGATTGGCGCCGGGCAAGGTCATCCAATCGCCCATCGTGGAGGAAGCTTACGCTTCCTTCGAATGCCGGCTGGCCGAAGTCAGGCCTTACGGCGACCACGACCTTTTTGTCGGCGAGGTCCTGGCCATCCATGAAGAACCGGGCTCCTTCAACGCCGAAGGGATTCTCAATCCCCGCCAGGTCAGGCCGCTTCTTTATTTAGGGAGCGATTTCTACATTACTATCGATCAGAGTACCCTCCGGCACGTCGTCCCCGACTAGCCCAGACCGTTCCCTCGGCCGTTGGCAGTCAAGGATTTTGACTTGCCCGGTGATTTCACTATAATAGCAAGCGAATTCGATGTCTACTGTTCTAAGGATCACCAACCTCCACAAGACCTTCAAGGTGGGATTCATCCCCAAAAAAAGAGAAGTCCTCAAGGGCATTTCTTTTTCGGTCGAAGCCGGCGAAATTTTCGGCTATCTTGGCCCTAACGGTGCCGGGAAGACGACGACCCTCAAGTGCGTGCTCGGGTTGATTTTCCCCGATCAAGGCCTGGTTGAAATCTTCGGCCATCCCCACCTCTCCCTCCGGGCTAAGGAACGCGTCGGCTATTTGCCCGAGCATCCTTATTTCTATGATTATCTCACGGCCGCCGAGTTTCTCGATTTTTGTGCCGGGCTCTTTCATCTCAAGAAGGCAATCAAGGAAGAAAAAATTCCCCGCCTGCTCCGGCTCGTCGGTCTGGAGAGAGCGGCGAACCTCCAGTTGCGCAAGTTTTCCCGCGGCATGCTCCAGAGGATTGGCCTGGCCCAGGCACTCATCAACGACCCGGAGCTCGTTTTCCTCGACGAGCCCCTAGGAGGACTCGACCCCATCGGCCGGAAAGAACTCCGCGACGTCATCCTCCAGTTGAAGGACGCCGGAAAGACGATTTTTCTCTGTTCCCATATCCTTCAGGACATCGAGATGATCTGCGATCGAGTCGCCATCCTCGTTGGCGGCCGCGTTTTGAGTGAAGGGAAGCTGGGGGACTTAATCTCAGAAAAGATTCTCTACACAGAAGTGACTCTCTCGGGGCTGGCTTTTTCCGACCTTACCGGGCTAGCCCAACCCGTCTCTTTTCATCGGGACAGGATCATGGTCAAGGTCTTCGACGAAGAAAAGGTCGACCGTCTGGTCGATCTCGTTCACGACAAAAAGGGGAGAATCCATTCACTCGTCCCCCGAACAGAGACTCTGGAAGACCTCTTCGTCGAGATGGTCAAACAAGGATGAAGATCAAAGCTATCGCCCTGAACACGTTCAAGGAGGCCATCCGCGATCGAGTCCTTTACCTCCTCTTCTTTTTCGCCGCCGTGGCCGTTATCTTCTCCCGGCTGCTGGCCATCCTGACAGTCGGCGACCGCGTCAAAATCATCAAGGACGTCGGCCTCGCCTCGATCAACCTGTTCGGCGTCCTGATGGCCGTCCTCATCGGCACTGGCCTGGTCTACAAGGAAATCGACAAAAAAACGATTTACGCGCTCATTTCCAAGCCCATCCACCGCCACGAATTCCTGGTAGGAAAATTCTTCGGCCTCGTCCTCACCCTCTTCGTCATGACGACCCTGATGAGCCTCATTTTCCTCATCATCGTCTTCCTCCATACCTTCAAAATAGAGCTCAACCTCCTGCTGGCCATCCTCTTCATCTTCATCGAGCTCGTCCTCCTTACGGCCGTGGCCATCCTCTTCTCCTGTTTTTCCACCCCCATTCTGAGCTCCCTCTTCTCGTTGTCCTTTTATCTTATTGGCCATTTCTCCTGGGGTTTCCAGACGCTCCTCCAGAGAACCAAATCGGCCGCCCTGCGGCTTTTCATCCAGGCACTGTCTATCGTCCTTCCCGACCTGGAGAGCTTTAATTTCAAGACAGAAGTCGTCCACGGGCTGACCGTACTTCCCCGCTTCTACCTCTTCTCGGCCCTCTACGGCATCGTTTACACCCTCTTCATCCTCATGCTGGCCATCCTCATCTTCAAGAAAAGGGATTTTGTATGAACTCGCTTCCTTCCTTTTCTCACCGCCGCGGGCTGGCCTCCATTTCTTCTGGGCTGGCGCTTTTTCTTCTCCTGGCAAGCATCGTTTCGCTAAAAATGACCATCAACACCATCCCCCGCCAGAAAATCCCGGGCGCCTCAGTCATCTACCTTCCGTCGGGCAAATACCTGAAATACATCACCTTCGGCTTCCCCTCGCTCGCGGCCGACTTGATCTACCTCTGGGCCATCCAGTATTACAGCACCTACACGATTGTCGACCGGTATCAATACCTCGACCACATCTTCTCCGTCATCGCTGAGCTCGACCCTCGGTATCAGGACCCCTACGAGGTGGGAGCCCTGATTGCCATCTACGAAGCAAGAAACCTTGAGCTCGGCCTTAAGATTCTCGATTTGGGTCTGGCCAAAAACCCGGACCAGTGGATTTTTCCCTTCCAGGCCGGACACTACGCCCAGATGGCCAAGGATTTCGATTTAGCTCGCCGATACTACGAAAAGACGATGAAGATACCGGGTGCACCCGACATCGCCAAGCGGCTCTATGCGGCGGCCAGTTTCAAAGTGATGGACCTTGAGACCGCCTGGGAGACATGGCAAGAAATCTACGCGACGGCCACCGATCCGCGCGTCAAAGAAATCGCCAGCCGGCATCTTTACCGGGTCAAGGCAGCCATGGATATAAAGATTCTCGAGGATGCAATAGCCCGCTTCAAGCAGCGCTTCGGCCGCTATCCTCAAGAGCTTGCCGAGCTCGTCAAGTTTCGGCTGCTGTCCTCGCTGCCCAAGGACCTCGATGGCGACGATTATCTCTACAACCCGGAAAAAGGAGAAGTCGGACCTCCGAAAATCTGGTGGAAGAAGTAATCCTCTTTCTTTTCGGCCTGGCCTGGGGAAGCTTCCTCAACGTCGTCATCTATCGTCTTCCCCGGAACATGAGCCTGGTCCATCCTCCCTCCGCCTGCCCTCGCTGCGGCAGTCGGATCAAATTCTACGACAACATCCCCCTCCTCTCCTATCTTCTCCTGCGCGGCCGATGCCGAGCCTGCGGCGGTCCGATTTCCCCAAGCTATCCCCTCGTCGAGCTCCTCACCGCGCTGAGCTTTCTCATCCTCCATGCTCAGTATTCCTGGCGTCTTCATTTCTTCGCCTCCTGCCTTTTCGTGAGCGCCCTCATCGCTCTCGGGTTTATCGATTATTTCCATCAAATCCTGCCCGATGAAATCACTCTGCCTGGTCTTGGGCTGGCCATTGTCTATTCCCTGTTTAGAGATGACCTCACCTTTCGCCAATCACTCGTCGGCGCTGTCGTTGGCGCCTCCCTCCTCCTTGCCATCTATGTCGGCTACTTTGTGCTCCGGAAAAAAGAGGGTATGGGTCTGGGCGATATCACGATGATGCTCCTCATCGGGGCTTATCTTGGCTGGACGAAGGCCGTTTTCACGCTCATCATCGCCAGCTTGGTTGGTTCTCTGGTCGGCCTTTTTCTCGTCTACATCCGGAAAAAAACTTTCCAGTACTCTCTTCCCTTTGGCACCTTTCTCGCGCCAGCCGCCTTTTTCTCCTTCCTCTGGGGTGACAAAATCATCCAGGCCTACCTGAGCCTCTACAGGCGGTAGCGGCCTTTCCGCCATCTCCTCATTCCCATGAGAATCTTTTCCCTTGATATTTATGGGACAGGCCCAAGAAGCCGCCCTTGCCAGCCGGGTGCGGGGAAAGGGTCCCGTCGGTTCGCCCATTTGGAAATCCCATGGCCCCCACTCCCGACACCTCAAACCCGAAAATTGAATTTTGTGTCCAACTGTGATATTGGTCATAGGACGGACATCGACGATGCCCGACGATAGAACGTCAAGCGGCTGGGTTATTTTCCTTGTTTTTTTCTTTGCCCTCGGCTTCTCCCTTTTTATCAACCTGCCCGTCATCCATGACCACTTCCTTTTCGCTGATCAGGCCGTCTATTACGCCATGACCCAAAGTATCGCCCACGATGGAGATTTAGAATACACGAAGAAAGACCTCGTCCGGTACTACCAGGATTTTACGGCTGGACCGCAAGGGTTGTTCTTGAAGAAGGTTAAAGATGGACGGCTTTTCTACGCCAAATCCTGGGCTTACCCTTTGTTTGCCGCTCCTTTTGTTCGGCTTTTTGGCTACAACGGCTTCTTGGTATTCCACGCCCTTCTCCTTCTCCTCGTCATGCTCATGGCCCGGGCTTACCTCTCCCTCGCTAACTCTCGCCTAACCGCCGTCCTGTATTTTTTAACCTTCCTCGGTGCTTCTGTGGCTGGAGTCTATTTTCTCTGGATTTCCCCCGACTTTTTCAACTTCAGCCTCGTCTTGAGCATCATCTTTCTGTGGCTTTACAAAATAAAATGGCGCGAAGCAGCGGCCGAAGCCAGCCCAAGTCTTTCGCCGCCACGCTTCCTCCTCTCCCCGGCCACAGATTATGGAGCGGCTTTCCTGGCCGGGCTGGCTGCCTTTTCCAAACCCCCCAACATCGTCCTCATTCTGCCGCTCACCATCGCCGCCCTCGCTCGCCAGAAAATCCTCAAGGCGTGCCTCCTCATGCTCGTTTTCATCCTGAGCGCCAGCCTCTTTTTCGGCGCCAACTATCTCCTCACCTCGGAATGGAACTACCAGGGCGGCGAGAGGAAGACTTTCTTTTTCACCTTTCCCCTCGAAAAAGAGGAATCGACGTTCGATAATCTCGGCCACACCATGACCTCGGAGGGCTATTTTCAAGAATTCCTCCTTCCGCCCCAATTCATTTTCTTCAACATCTTTTATTATTTCTTCGGTCGATACACGGGTATCACTTGGTATTACTTCCCTGCTTTCCTCGCCTTGCTCCTCTTTTTTTGGCGGCGGCGGGGGTTTCTCGACTGGATAGTCCTGGCAACCGCCGCGGCCGGAATCCTCATTTATATCGTTCTCATGCCCGATAACTACGGCGGTGGCGGCGGGTCCCTGGCTAACCGTTATTTCCTCAATATTTACCCTCTCTTCCTTTTCCTTCCACCGGCGAGAAAAACATGGCGGGCCATGGTCGCTTGCTGGGTTATGGCCGCTATCTTTATCTCGCCCATCCTCATCAGTCCCTTCCGCTCCTCGGCTCGACCGGCCACCCATGCCAAGAAATTTCCGATTAAAATCCTGCCTGTCGAAATGACCCAGGTCAATAACCTTCCCACCAACACGAACCCTGACGCCTTCCGCGTCCACATCTGGCCGGATAAGCCCCACCCCGCTCGGGAATTCCTCCATTTCCTCGACGACAACTTCTACCCGCGGCTCGAACCCAACGGCATCTGGACGCGAGGGGCGCGGACGTGTGAGTTCATCCTGAAAACCTACTATCCGCTGCGTGAAATCGGGGTGCGGCTGCTCAACAACCCCCGCAGCAACAACGAAATCAGGGTCAGGGTGGAAGGGCGAACGAAAAAAATCGTTCTCCAGCCAAACCAGCGGGGGGAACTCCGCTTTCTGGTCGGAAACGGGTTCAAGATGGAGGACCGCTACCATTATCGAATGAAAATCAAGGCGTCTAAGGGGTCTATTCCCTATTATGAGAACCAGAAAAGCCTGGAAAGGCGGTACCTGGGTGTTTTTTTCGAGCTCGACCTCATCCCGCGTGAATAATGTGCGGTATCTGCGGCCTGGCCACGACTTCCCTGGCTGAGACTGTCCGGGCATCACTGCTGGCCTCCATGTGCCAGACGATTGTCCATCGCGGTCCAGACGATGAAGGAATCTTCACGGCCAGTGGAATCGGCCTGGGCGCTCGGCGATTGAGCATCATCGACATCGAAGGCGGCCATCAACCCCTGGCCAATGAGGACAAAACCATCTGGGTTGCTCACAACGGCGAAATTTACAACTTCCCGGCGTTGCGCCAAGAGCTCATCGAGCGGGGCCATGTCTTCAAAACGCGGACAGACACAGAGACTATTGTCCATAGCTATGAGGAATGGGGACAGGAATTTGTCCACAAACTGAGGGGGATGTTCGCTTTTGCCCTCTGGGACGGACGGGAGGGCAAGCTCCTTCTGGTAAGGGACAGGCTCGGTGTCAAGCCCCTCTACTACACTCGCCTCGATGAGGGAAGCCTCGTCTTCGGCTCCGAGCTCAAAGCCGTCATCGCCCATCCCGGGGTTCGGCGCGCTCTCAACCCGCGGGCCCTTGACCTCTACTTAACCCTCGAATACATCCCTGCTCCGCACAGCATTTTAAAGGACGTCCACAAGCTTCCGGCCGGAAGCTATTTGCTCTATCAAAACGGACGCGTCGAGATAAAAAAATATTGGGACATAACCCCGTCATCCGACTCTCTATCTCCTCGGGAAGCCAAAGATGTGCCCTCGGTCATGGATGAGCTCTACCATCGGCTCAAAGAATCCGTCCGGCTGAGGCTCATCAGCGACGTCCCGCTCGGTGCCTTCCTCAGCGGCGGAATCGATTCCTCGGCCATCGTAGGCTTGATGCGCGAACTCGGTGCCTCTCCCCTCAAGACCTTCTCCATCGGCTTTGAGGAGGTCTCCTATAACGAGCTCAAGTACGCCCGGCGCGTAGCCGAGGCATTCGGCACAGAACACGAAGAATTTATCATCAAGCCAAAGGCCCTCGAGCTCACCGAAAAGCTCATCCGCCATATCGACGAACCCTTTGGCGATTTTTCCATTTTCCCCACCTATCTGGTTAGCCAAATGGCTCGCTCCCGCGTCAAGGTCATCCTGTCTGGAGATGGCGGCGATGAAATCTTCGGCGGCTACGAACACTACCAGGCCCAAAAAATCGCTGCTTCGCCGGCCGGGCGAGCCTTGGGTCGGCCTCTCTCCTCTCTTGTCAACCGATTTCCGCCATCGGGCAAGAAGAAAGGTTTCTGGAATAAGCTCCAGAGATTCCTCCTTGGCCTGGAGCAGAACGCGGAGCTCCGCCACCTCCGCTGGATGACGTTTCTTTCACCCATGGAGAAGGACCATCTCTACGGAGAAGACCTCAAAAGAGCGCTCGAGGGGCTGGGGGGCATCGAAGAAATCCATCACCTTTCCCCTTTCCGCGAAATCTTCGCCGCCCTCCCTGCTTTCGACGCGACGAACGCCGAGCTCTACCTGGATTTGAAGGCTTATTTGCCCGACGACATCATGGTCAAAGTCGACCGCATGAGCATGGCCACATCGCTCGAAGCCAGAGAGCCTCTCCTCGACCATGAGCTCGTCGAGTTTGCCTTCCGTCTTCCCGGTCGTTTCAAACTCAATGGGCTCGAGACCAAATGGGTGTTCAAGAAGACGATGGAAAGGCTCTTGCCGCGCGAAAATATCTATCGACCCAAAGAGGGGTTCAGTATCCCCATCAAGCACTGGTTGAGGGAAGAACTGAAGGACATGATGCTCGACTATCTCAGTGAAAGGAGAATCCGGAGCGGCGGGCTCTTCCGGCCTGAAGCCATCCAAAAGATGATCCACGCTCATCTTGGCGGCCGGAAAAACTTCAGCCACCAGCTCTGGGCCTTGCTCGTCTTTGAAATCTGGCGCGAGAATTACCTCTGAGGCGGCTTCTCCTCAGCTTCTTTTTCGATGATGAAGACGGTTTTTGTCCGGGGCGTGACCTTGAAGGCCTCAGCCACAGGAAGTCCCAGGACCCAGATGATTTGATTTTCAGATAGGAATACCGGGAGGGCGCTTCTCTCGGACAGAGCGATGCCCCGGGAGCGCAGGATTTCCTTAAGTTTCTTTCTCCCCGGGGCGCCCAGGGGTTGATAGCAATCCCCGGGCCGGCGGTGGCGGACAACGAGGGGAAAGTGAAGGCGGTCCCCATCGAGGATGGCCCGCCGGCTGTCGTCGAAGGGAAGGTGAGGCACAGTCTCGGCTTCGATTCTCTTTTTTCGGCCGGAAAAAGTGAGGCCAATTTCAGCCACGGCGAGCTTCTTCCTCCCGTCCCAGTGATACACCCAGCTGGACTGAGGACGACGGGAAGGCTTGAGGAAGACGCGGTTCTTCTCCCGCCGGAGCGTCAAGCCGCCAGGAAGCTGGAGCTCTTTGTTTTGATCGAGGAGGCGAACAGACTCAATATCGCCGAAGCTGATTGTTCTTAAATCACCCTTGATTTCGGCAAGGAAGAGTCTCACCACTCGCCGGGCTAAGGGAACCGGGAGCGAAGCAAGAGCGTTCATATCAAGGAAGAGCCTACCTGCCTCCCCCCGGACCGCCTTCCTGGCCTCATCCTGGCTGAGTTTCTCCAGGAATTCCTCCTCCTCGCGGAGGATGTCGACGAGGCGGGCGATGTGGCGGACAACCCGCGGCTCAAATTTCTTTTCAAGGAGAGGGACAAGCTCGAGGCGAACGCGATTGCGGAGGTAGCGGCGGTCGAAATTGCTCTCATCTACCCGGAAAGGAAGCCGACAAGCGCGAAGGTAGGTCTCCACATCGCGGCGCTCGACACCGAGAAGGGGTCGGATGATGAGGCCCTCCACGATGGGCGCCACCGCGGTCAGCCCACGCCGTCCAGTCCCCCGGAGGAGACGAAGAAGGAAGGTTTCAGCCAGGTCGGTCATGGTGTGGCCGGTGGCGATTCTCGTCGCTCCGATTTTGGCCGCCGTCTGGCGAAGGAAAGCGTAGCGCCTCTCCCGGCCTGCCTCTTCGATGTTGAGGCGATGGGCGCGGGCATAAGCCCGGATGTCCTCGCGCTTGAGATAAAGAGGAAGGGAGTTTTCGCGGGCAACCCTCATGACAAACTCTTCGTCCGCCGCGGCGCTTCGTCTCAGCATGTGGTTGAAGTGGCCGAGGGCCAGGCGGAGCGAATACGACTTCCGCAGCTCGAGACATGCGGCCAGGAGAGCCGTCGAATCCGGACCGCCCGAGTAACCGATGAGAACTTTATCCCCTTTCTCGAGGAGATGGTATTTATCGATCGCCCTCTTGACCTTGTCAAGGAAGAGTCGAACCTGGCGCCGCTTTCGGGCTGTCCGGGCGGCCGGATCGTTCTGGAAAAACGGACTTTGGCGCTGAGAATCCATGGTCAAAGACGAAAGAAAGAAGGGCTCTTTAAAATCTATCTTCCTTATAGTTTCTATAGATTAAGTAGGAAATAGTTTCGACTCATGAAGTGGCGGTGGAGGGATTTGAACCCCCGACACTGCGGATATGAGCCGCATGCTCTAACCAACTGAGCTACACCGCCAAGCTCACCTGATTGTAACGGATTGTCTCCCTTGAAGTCAATGAGCCCGAGGTATCCTTAAGCATCCTTCATTCCATGATGATGCAATGCGCTTCTTGAACAGAATTCATGAATTCATGGGACCGCCCCCTCAGCAGTTGGGCTCAGGGTTTGAGGAGCAAGTCGACGATCTCGCGGAGGCCGAGGAAGGTGAAAAGGAAGAGAGTGATGACGAGGAGCAGGTTCATGGCCAAGCTGTTCTTGAAGCCACGGCCGACCAATCCCTCACGGTTATTGAGGAGAAGAAGCGTTAGAGCGACAAAAGGCATAAACAAAGCACCGAGAATTCCATAGACGAGCTGAACCTCTTGAACCCTAAACCAGAGGAGGCTAAGCGGCAGGGTAGCAAGAGCCGCCAGATAGCCACGGTATTCTTTGGATTTTTCAAGGTCGATGGCGAGGTCTTCATCCTTTGTCGAGCAGCCTGGCTTTCTTTGGACCCGGATGAAATCGGCGAAGATGTAGGGCACACCCTGCCAGACTCCGAGGAGGCTGGTGAAGACAGCTCCCCAGAAACCCAGGAGAAATACCCAGCGGCCGAGAGGCCCGAGAGCCTGGCCGAGCTGGTCGGCAAGGAGGAGAGCGACCGCTTCTCCCCTGCCTGTCACTTGAATGCGGGAGCCGATCGTGACCATGGCCAGGCCGAAGAAGGCGGTCAGACCGTAGGCAACGCCAAGGTCAAACCGACACTCGCTCAACCCCGGCCGACCCGACCTTTGCTTCTCTTTAATCCAGTAAGAATAGCAGAGAAGCGTCACCGTCCCGCCGACGCCACCCATGACCGCCAGGAGCCAGCCAGCACCACTCGCCGGAATGCTCGGAAGGGCGATTCCTCTGGCTATCGCGACCCAGTCGGGCTTGATCAAGACGACAGTCAGAAAAACAGCCCCCACCATCAAGCCAGTCAGGAATGACATGGCCAGCTGGAAAATCCGGAAGCCGCCCGCCCAGGCAAGGAGAAGCCCGGCCAGCGAGTGCAGGATTCCCCAGATTATTTTGGACGTGTGGAGGTCGCCAAGCCTCCATAAACCGGCTCCAGCCACACCGCAGGCATTGATCAACGCTCCGCCCACAGAATAAGACCAGATGACAAAATAAAAGAAAAAGACCCAGGAAGTGGCTCGACTGAGGTGGGCAGTCCAGCCTTCGAGGAGAGTGGTCCGGGTAGCCATCTGCCAGCGAGCCAGGCCCTCGTTCAGCGCCCACTTGAGGACGGCTCCGACGATTGCGGCCCAGAGGACGACAAGACCAGCCTCAGAGCCGGCTAAGCTGGCCGTGATGAGGTCGCCGGCGCCGACTCCCGTCGCCGCGACTATCAAACCAAGGACTATGCGTGAATACCAGGATTGCTTTCGGGAGCGAGACCACGGAGGTAAATACCTGTTCTCTTTACTCACTGCTTTCCTATCTTGAAACGTCTTTGCCCTGGCTGATTTAGCGGACAAAGGCGCGAATTCTTGGGTCGTCCCGGACAACGTCGAAATCTCTCTCTGTTTCGATCCTTCGCCGGTCGCGAAACCCGGCCTGCCGCGCTTTGGTCAAGTATTCGAGCGCTTTCTCGATATCGCCCTTTCGGGCACAAATCTTGGCGTAGGCAAAATAGATCTCCGCCCTGCTTTCCTCTGACATCGGAACATCGACGGCGACAACGGGGTGCGCATCCAGGAATTTCGGGTCGAGTTCAACGCCTCGGGCCAGATGGCGGGTCCCTCTTCGGCTTCCTCCAGGAAGAGAAGAAGCGTTCCCAGGCTGTGATGGGCTGAGATAGAATCAGGCGAAAGCTGTAGAGATTTCTCGAACATCTTTATGGCTCTTTCGAGCTGGCGCGTCACGAAGTAAACACTACCGAGATTGGTATAAGCCTCAGCGTAGGAAGCGTCGAGAGCCAGAGCTTGTCTGAATTGGTCCTCGGCCGTCCGGTAATTTTTCAGGTGAAAGTAGGCGGCACCCCTTTGACATTTTCCCCTCTCCATAATTCTATTCTAGTCTAGCTCGGAGCCAAGAAAAATCAAGCGGGCTGATGTTTTTTTCCCTTGTCTCTCCCCTATTCGCTGGTCATGATGAAAAGCGGCTTCTGGAAAAAGCTCTTGTAAAGCGGCCGCAGACGATCGCGGTCATAATATTTATCGACATCGACCACCTTTTTTCGGCTGGTGACAATGTCGATGGGCACACTATCGTATTCGCCGTTTCTCAGGCAGACCATCCGGCCCGATTTCTTATCCAGGACGAGGTCCAGAGCCAGGTTGCCATAGGCCATGGGCACGATGGAATCGACTGCATCCGGGTCGCCGCAGCGAACCAGGTAGCTCAATTTCTGATTGATCACGTTGATCCGGCGGCCGTTGTTGTACTTCGGGGAAAGTTCTTTCAACTTTTCAGAAACATAATCGCCGATTCCGCCCAGCTTCTTGTGCCCGTACATATCCTTCTCTTCGCTCTGGAAAACCATCGACCCGCCCTCGGGCGAAGCCCCTTCGGAGACGAGGACGACCGAATAGAGGCTCGGGTTTTCAGCCCGATCTTCGGTCAGGAGCTCGCACAGCCGTTCGATGTTGAACGGATGCTCGGGGATAAGGCAGCGGTTGGCCGCGCCGGCCATGGTCGGAAGAAGGGCGGTGAACCCAGCGTAACGACCGAAGACCTCGATGACGAGGAATCGCTCATGGGAGCCGGCCGTCGTGCGCAGGGCATGGGTAAGGCTTATTGTCCGGGTAACGCACGTGCTGAAGCCGATGCAATAATCGGTGCCTGGAACATCATTGTCCATCGTCTTCGGAATGGCAATGACTCTAACTCCTCTCTGGTGAAGGGTAACCGCGTAGCTCAGGGTGTCATCGCCACCGACAGGGATGAGGGTGTCGATGCCGAGGAACTCCAGGTTCTTCATCACCTCGTCGGTGAGGTCATTGAACTTGTCCTTGTACTTGTGGCGGAGGTGGGCCGGAACGTTCACGTCAGGAACATGGCTGGGGCGGGTGCGCGAAGTGTGGAGGAAAGTGCCGCCGGTCCGGCCAACCCTGTTCACGATTTCCTCGGTTAGAGTCAGGCAGCAACTCGAATTGTCAGCGTCCTTGTCCCGATTGATCTCGATAAGGCCGGCCCACCCACGGCGGATGCCGATGACTTCATACCCTTCGTGAATGGCCCGGATAGTGACCGCCCGAATGGCCGGGTTGAGACCAGGGACATCGCCACCACCGGTTAAAATCCCGATAATGCCTTTTTTCTTCTTGATGTTAGCCATTCTCCACCTCCCCTAGTCCATATCCTGCATAAGCTGGGCTGCTTCTCCCATCGTCTTGATTTCCCCCTCAACCCTGGTTCAAGAATATACGTCACCTCCCCCTCCCTGTCAAGCGAGTGGATGGGGTGAGGACATCAGTGACACTTTAACCCAGATTTTTCGTGTCTAAACGGCATTTTCACTGATCTTCGATGGTCCGACCTCCGAGCAATTTTTCGAAAGCGGCTTCATCGAGGACCTTGACCCCCCGTTTGCGTGCTTCCTCCAGTTTGCTACCAGGGTTTCTTCCAGCGACCACGTAATCCGTCGACCCGCTCACGCTTGAAGCTGCTCTCCCGCCCAAGCTCTCGACGAGTTCTTTCGCCTGCTCCCGCGTGTAATTCTCCAGCTCGCCCGTGAAGACGAACGTCTTCCCTTTCAAGGAAAGTTCTCCTTTGGGGGCGGCCACCTCTTCCAGCCGAACGCCCATGTCGATGATTTTTTTCAGGACTTTTCTGTTCTCCTCCTGGGCGAAGAACTGCTCGATACTTTCAGCAATCTCGGGTCCGATGCCGGGGATATTTTGGAGCTCCTCAACGCTGGCCCGACTCAAGCGATCCAGGTTGCCGAAGTGTTCAGCCAGGAGCCGGGCCACATGCTCGCCAACGTGACGGATGCCCAGCGCGTAGAGAAACCGGTCGAAACGTGCCTGCTTGGTCCTTTGGATGGCCTCGTAGAGTTTCCGCGCCGATCTATCGGCAAACCCATCGAGCTCGAGGAAATCTTCGACCCGGAGGCGATAAAGGTCGGCCACGTCCCTGACCATGCCCCGGTCAACCAGCTGTCGCGCAATTTTATCGCCCAGGCCCTCGATGTTCATCCCGTTGCGGGAACAGTAATGGAGGATATGTCCGATGAGCTGCGCTGGACAGGAAAGCCCGGCCGGACAGAAATAATAGGCTCCTTCCCGGACGACTTCACTCCCGCAGACCGGGCACCTCTTGGGCATGGAGAATTCCGGCCCCCTCTTCTTTCCCGGCTCTCTGATTCGCTCGACCACCTCGGGGATGACATCTCCGGCTCTCGCGACCCGGACCTTGTCGCCAGGCCGAACATCCTTTTTCCGAACTTCGTCCTCGTTGTGAAGAGTCGCGCGGCTGACGGTGACGCCACCGACATCGACCGGTTGGAGAAGAGCCACGGGCGTGAGCATGCCGGTCCTCCCCACCTGGACGACAATTTCCTCGAGCGTCGTCACCTCCTTCTTGGGCGGAAATTTCCAGGCCAGAGCCCAGCGGGGACTGCGCTCCCGCATGCCGAGCTTCTCCCGAAGTCGCAGGTCATCCAGCTTGATGACGATACCATCGATTTCATAATCGAGCTCCTCGCGCCGGGCGGCCAGCTTTTCCCGGTAAGCCTTCACTTCTTCCAAAGAGGAACACCTGACGTTGTGGATATCCGTCTTCAACCCCCACTCCGGGAACTTGCGGAGCTCCTCCCAGTGAGAAGAAAACTCCATGCCTTCAATCCGGAGGATGTCGTAGAAAAAGATGTCCAGCGGCTTATCAGCCACTTTCTTGGAATCGAGCTGGCGCATGATGCCAGCCGCGGCGTTGCGCGGGTTGGCAAAAGGCACTTCGCCTTTCTCGACCCTTTCCTTGTTCAGCTTTTGGAAGGCCTTCTTGGACATGATAACTTCTCCCCGCACGGCGAGGAAACGGGGAATTTTTTCGCCGTCCGGCTTCTGGAGCCGGAGCATGAGCGAGCGGATCGTCTTCAAGTTCTCCGAGATGTCCTCGCCCATCTCGCCGTCGCCGCGGGTGGCGCCGTAGGCAAAGACGCCATCTCGGTAGACGACTTCGACGGAGAAACCATCGAACTTGGGCTCAAGGACGTAGGCGACTTTCGCCAGGCCGAGGTTTCGCCGGATGAATCGGTCGAAATCCTCCGCCTCCTCCTCATTGAGCGCCGAATTGAGGCTGAGCATGGGCGCCGTATGTTTAACCTTCTTTAACCGATCTACCGGCGGCGCGCCAACCTTGCGGGTCGGCGAGGTATCGGATTGAAGCTCAGGGAAAGCCTCCTCGAGCTCCTCAAGGCGGCGGAAAAGTTGATCGTAAACGGCGTCAGCGATCACCGGTTGGTTTTTGACGTAGTATAGATAATTGTGGTACTCGATTCCCTCCCGGAGCGCTTCCACTTCGCGCCGCGCTTCCTCCATGGTCATCTTCTTAACGCTTTTGAAATCGGTCCGTGGGTTCCTTTTGAAATCCATCTTTCCTCCTCCCTGATCCCACTTCAGCGCCTCTTGAGGAGCTGCCGCAGTTCTTCCCAGCTCCTCGTGTTGAGAATATCGCTCGCTTCGAGCCAGCCGCGTCTCGCCTGGCCAATGCCGAAGCGCATGTAGCGGAGGTCTTCGTCCCGGTGGGCATCCGTGCCGATGGCCACCTTGATCCCCAGCTCGCGGGCAGCCTGGCATTGAACATCATCGATGTCCAGTCGGTCAGGGTGGGCGTTGAGCTCGACGTAACACCCCCTCTCCCGGGCCGCCCTCATCACCTTTTCCAGGTCGACTTCATAAGGCAGCCGCTCGTTGATGAGCCTCCCCGAAGGATGGCAGAAAATGTGAACGCGGGGGTTATCCAGGGCCCGGATAATCCTCTCCGTTTGCTTCTCCCGCGCGAGGTTAAACTTGTAATGGACTGAGCAGAGGACTAAATCGAGCTCCTCGAGAATGTCATCTGGCAAGTCGAGGGAGCCGTCCTCAAGGATATCGAGCTCGATGGACTTGAGAAGCCGCACCCCCTTGAGCCGGCCGTTCAAACGGTCGATGGCTTTCATTTGTTGAGCCAATCTCTTTGCATCCAGCCCACCCGCCACGGTCACATGCTTGGAGTGGTCCGAGATGGCCAGGTATTCATAACCCATTTTTCGGGCGGCATCAGCCAGCTCTTCCAGGCTGGAATGACCGTCCGACCAGGTGGTGTGGACATGAAGGTCGCCGCGGACGTCCTCGAGCCGAACGAGTCGGGGCAGCCTGTTCTCAAGAGCCGCCTGGATTTCTCCCCTGTCCTCGCGGAGCTCGGGTTCGATGAAGGGAAGGCCGGCCTGTTTGTAGACCTCTTCCTCTGTCCTTCCGGCGATTCTCCTCGTGCCCCGGAAAACGCCGTATTCGTTGATCTTGAGCTTTCTCTTCTGGGCCAGCTTGCGGACGGCGATGTTGTGGGCTTTGGAACCGGTGAAATAGAGAAGAGCCGCTCCGTAGCATGCCTTCTCGACGACGCGCAAATCCACCTGAAGGCCGTTGCGAAAAACAACGGAAGAGCGCGTCGTCCCGTGGGAAAGCACCTTCTCCACATCCTCATACCCCACAAACCGGTCCATGACGGGGCAGCCTTCCGCGCACGCGGCGAGGATGTCGAGGTCGCCCACTGTTTCCTTCCGGCGTCGGTAACTCCCGGCCACATCGACGGCCAGCACTCCCTCCACTTTTTGAAGATGCTTAACCAGAGGCTCTACGACCTGCTCGGCCACGGCCAGCTTGACCCGGCGACCCGCCTCCCGGGTCTCCTTAAGTCTCTTCACTTCCTCGACAATGCTCTCTTCTGTCTTTGCACCAAACCCGGGCAAAGCTCGGATTTTCCCTTCCTCAGCCGCCCGAAGGAGCTCATCGACCGTCCGGATGCCCAGCTGATCGTAGAGGGTTTTGACCCGGCGGGGACCCAGCCCCGGAATTTCCATCAGCGCGCTCAATTCCGGCGAGAGCTCCTTCTTAAGCTCCTCAAGCAGAGGGAGCGTGCCCGTGCGAACGATGAGCTGAATTTTCTCGGCCAGGTCAGCGCCAATACCCGGCAGGGTCGTCAGCTTCTCACCGGCCTCGACCATATCGCTCACGCTCCTCGAAAGGCTGCCGATCGTCCGGGCAGCATTCCGGTAGGCGCGGATGCGGAAAGGATTTTCACCCTTGATATCCAGGTAATCCGCAATCCTGGTAAGAACCTCGGCAATATCGCTGTTATGAATTGGCATCCCTCACCTCATCGATGTCCTTGCCTTGTGCCTTTCTGGCAACGACTCAAGAGTTGGCGCTGCTTATATTTTACATCACTTCGGCCAGCAGACAAGAGCGCTCCCGGCTGCCTTTTTCTGACCTCCTTTACTGGCCCAAAGGGTGATTCAATGGCTGAAAAAAGCAGCGGGTCTCTGGCTGATAATAAACATGACAGCCCCTTTGGACTTAGGCCAAAAGGCAAAGAGCTTGAGGGAGAACGCCGGCCCAAGCCTGGGTGGGACCGGCTCATCCCTCCAGGTCAAGCTTGAGGGAAAGCAGCTTCATCATGTCTTTAAGGGCAATGACGCCAACCAGCTTCCCTTTGTCCACGACCATAAGCCGGCTCGCATTCTTGCGGTTCATTAAGGCCAGCGCCTCCATCGCGTCTTCATCGGGGGAGATAGTGTTTTCGGCCGTGCAACCGCTGGCGAGGTCAGCCACGCGCCGCGTTGGCCATTCCTCCTTAGGCACCTGCTTGACTTGATGGACCGTCACACAGCCGATAAGTTCATCATCCCTGACAACAGGGAACATCTTGAAATGGTGTTTGAAAATATAATCCTCGATGAGCTCCTGGAGGGAAATGGAGGGCGACACGGTGACGGGGTTTTCTTTCATGAACTTGCGCACACTCTCCCCTTCCAGGGCTCTCCGGATGAGCAATTGGCGATAAGCCGTCTGGGAAGCGCCGCGCAAGAACATCCCGATGAGGAACATCCAAACGCCGCCGATGATGTTTCCGATGACGAACTCGATAGCCCCAACAACAATGAGCAGGACGCCGAAGGCGGAGCCAATCTGACTGGCGATGCGGGTCGCCCAGCGGATGTTATCCTTCCAGCCCCAGAGCACAGCCCGGAGGACACGGCCACCGTCGAGGGGAAAGGCAGGCAGAAGGTTAAACCCGGCCAGGATGAGGTTGAGGAAACCCAAGTAATTGACCACTCCGAGAACAGGCCTTGGCCAGCCGCTCCTTCCGCCCAGCATGCCAAGGGCGAGGAGAACAAAGCCCAGGAAGATACTGGAAAGGGGGCCGGCGACGGCCATGAAAAATTCAGCCCGTGGATGAGGCGGCTCATCGGTCATCTCGGCCACGCCGCCAAAAACAAAGAGGGTGATACCCTTCATCGGCAGGCCGAACCGCCTGGCGATAAGAGAATGCCACAATTCATGGAAAACGATCGAGATAAGCAAGCCCAGCGCGCCGGCAATTCCCATCAGCCAGTAAGTGCTCATGGCAAACCCCTGGTAAGAAGTGGGGAAAAATCCCTTGGCCAGCGTCCAGGTAATAAGGAGACCGAGGATGAGCCAGGAAAAATCGATTTTGACCTCGAAGCCAAAAAGTTTTATCAGGGTTACCGTCCTTCCCAACATTTTCTTCTCCTTCTCTTTTTTATTTGTATTTCATTCCTTGGTCACCTCAAGCGAGGCCCGTTCCCCGCCGTCGACAGGGTGGAAAAGATTTCGCCGCCATAAGGCACAGGCGGACCGAAAGGGAAAGGACCGCCTGGCCAAAGAGCGCTCAGCCAGCCGACGATCATCGAAGGCCCTTGATCTCTTTATCCAGCCGGTCAAAAAACACGACCATGAACTTGTGGCGGTCACGGGCAATCCTTTTTCCTTCTCGCGTGTGGAGGCGGCTTTGGATGTGGCGGAGCTTTATCTCGAATTCCCGGTAGGCCGTATCCTCCTTCGTGTATGGCTTTGTCTTCTTAAGGTCCCTCTCAGGGTTGTGGAGCCTGGCTCCCACCTCCCCGGCAAAAAGGAAGGCCCGACCGATGCCAACAGCGCCGATGGAATCGAGCTTATCGGCATCGAAAAGAATTTTCGCCTCCAGGGTAAGAGGAGCCTTGTTCCTGCGGAAGCGGTGGCTTTCGATGCAGTGGATGACCCGCTCCGTCAACTCCGCCGGGACGGCGTATCGAACGAGGATGTCCCGGGCCAGGGCCGCCCCCCTTTCGCCGTGACAGATTTCTCCGTTTGTCCGATCTTCCTCTTCTCGTCCGATATCATGAAGAAGAGCGGCCAGCCTCAAGACAGCCAAGTCAGCCTTCTCTTTCCGGCCGATGCGCTGGCAGAGCTTGTCCACCCTCATTGTGTGGTCCCAGCCATGGCTTCCGCGGGCGTTGCGGAAATAGCGCCTGGCTTCCCTCGAAATTTGGGCAAAGAGGGAATGGGGAAAGCGAAACTTTGTCATGGAATTTTTTTCTCTTTTATTATACACGGGAAGCCAAGGGATTGACAGATTTCTTCAGTCAAGGCTATAAGGGAGAGGAGCTATGAATAAAAATAAAGAAACAGTCCTCTCAGCTGGAATCGTCATTGTCCGCCGGGACGGCTCCAAGTGGCGATATCTCTTTCTTCGCTCTTACAAGAACTGGGATTTCCCCAAGGGACTTGTCGAGCCCGGTGAAGACCCGCTGGCCGCCGCCCGGCGGGAAGCCCGAGAGGAAGCCGGCATCAGAGACCTCGATTTCGCCTGGGGAAATGCTTTTCGAGAAACCGAGCCCTATGGCGGCGGTCGAAAAATTGCCCGCTATTACATCGCCGCCACCCGGCAAGAAAAAATCGTCTTCTCCATCAACCCGGAACTCGGCGTACCCGAGCACCATGAATACCGCTGGTTAACCTACCCGGAAATTCTGAAATTAGCGCCGCCCAGGCTCCACCCCATCATCGAGTGGGCCCACCATGTCATTGAAGACGCTTGACAATCGGCACCTCCAACTTTGGCTGTTGCCACTCTCTCCCTGAAACCACTATAATAGGGGCGTCATCCGGTCGCTTCAGACCAGACTAACTGAACGTTGAGCGGCGGTTCGGAGTTGGCGATGATGAAACGGGACGAGAAGGGCTACTTGACTTACTGGAATGAAGAAGGAAAAATCCGTGTTTTTTCTGGCATCCAGCCGACGGGCGAAATCCACATCGGAAACTACCTCGGGGCCATCGCCAACTGGGTGAAGTTTCTCGACGATTACGAATGTTTCTTCTGCATTGTCGACCACCACGCCACCACAGTTGCCTACGATCCAGCGGAGATGCCGGCCCGTGTTTTCGACGCCGCCTTGGCCAACATGGCCGCTGGCCTTGACCCGGACAAATGCACCCTCTTCGTTCAGAGCGAAGTCCCGGAGCACACCGAGCTGGCCTGGATGTTCGGGACTGTGACGATGTTCGGCGACCTCGCCCGGATGACCCAGTTCAAGCAAAAGGCCCGCCAGCAAGAGGAAAACGTCAACGTCGGGCTCTTCATCTACCCCGTTCTCCAGGCTGCCGACATCCTCCTCTACAAAGCGAGCGCCGTTCCCGTCGGTGAGGACCAGGTCCAGCACATCGAGCTCGCCCGGGAGATCGCTCGCAGCTTTAACGCCCGCTATGGTGAAGTCTTCCCCGAGTGCCAGGCTTATGTTTCCGAAGCCAAGCGCATCCTCGGTCTCGACGGCGAAAACAAAATGTCCAAGAGCCTGGGTAACACCATCGGCATCCTCGAGACGCCAGAAACCATCTGGAAGAAACTGGCTCCGGCGAAGACAGACGAGCGCCGCAAGCGAAAGGAAGACGCCGGTGTGCCGGAAGATTGCAACATCTACATGAGCTACCACCGCTATTTCTCGCCACCGGAAGACCTCGAGTGGGTCAAGAAGGGCTGCACGACGGCCGGGATTGGTTGCCTTGACTGCAAGAAAAGGCTTCTCGAAAACATGGACAAAGTGCTCGCTCCCATTCGGAAAAGAGCAGCCAAACTGAAAGACCATCCCGAAGAGGTCCAGGCTGCGCTCACACGCGGCGCCCAAAAGGCCCGCCGGGTCGCGGCCAGCGTCATCGCCGAGGCCAAAGCGGCCATGGGGCTCGAGCGGGTCAAGCGTTAAAAAGCAGGCCGGGAAGAATGTTCCCGAGATGGCCGATAAAAATACCCGACGGGTCATGTCGCGGTTCGTCCCCGGCGCCTGCTCGCTGACTATTTGATTAACTAGCAAGGTAGCAGGTGACTGGCATCAAACGCTCTTGGGTAATTTGCCTTCTGCCATTTCTCCTGGTCACCTCCAGCCCGCTCGCTTTGTCCTTCTTCCTTCCCGGCTCGGCGGGTGATTCACCCCAATCTGGATCCAAGCTCAACCTGCTCCTCATCACTATTAATACCCTCCGGGCCGATAGGGTCAGTTTCTACAGCCAGGCTCACCTCCAAACACCTCACTTCGACGCGCTCCTCAAAAAGAGCGTCGTCTTCACGCGGGCTTTTGCCCACGCGCCAACAACTCTGCCCTCCCACACCAGCATCCTTCTTGGCACGACGCCTTTTTATCATGGGGTCCACGACAATGCCAATTTCGTCGTCCAGCCGGAATTCGTCAGCCTGGCTGAGCTCCTCCGCAGCCAGGGGTACCGGGCGGGGGCCTTCGTGGGCGGTTTTCTCCTGGAATCTCGCTTTGGGCTCGACCAGGGTTTCGATGTTTATGATGACAATTTCAACCAGCCAGAGGCGGATATCGAAAAAGGCCGGGAAAGGCGGGCTGAAAAAGTGGCCACGAGAGCCAGGGATTGGCTTTCCCATCAGCCCTCACCCTGGTTCCTCTGGGTTCACTGCTTTGACCCTCATGACCCTTACACGCCCCCGGAGCCATACCGAACGCAGTTTGCAACCCGCCTTTATGATGGAGAGGTCGCTTATACCGAGGGAGTTATCGGAAATTTTCTTCGCCACCTTGACGAAGCCCTTCTCTTTCTCGGCCTGGCTCATCTGAGCACCGGGAACAAAGAGAAATCACTCGCCTTTTTTTTGAAATACAAAGCGAGCCGTTCCTACGCTCGCCTTTCGCCAGCCGAAAAAAACCGCCTCGAGGAATACATCGCCAGAGCCAAGATGGACTGATCGCTCCATATTTGCCATTGGCAGGCGGCTGTGTTATAAGCAGACTAAAAAAGCAGGATACCACTTCTTATGATGGAGGCAACCATGGATTGGGGGCTTCGCAACCGACTTTCTCGGATCATCAAGCCGGAAACCGGAAGGACGGTCATGCTGGCTGTCGACCACGGCTACTTCCTCGGGCCCACGAGCGGTCTGGAGGTGCCGCGCCGGACGATCGAGCCTCTCCTTCCTTACGCCGACTCCCTCATGCTCACCCGGGGTGTTTTGCGAACCTCGGTGCCGCCCGAAGTTGATGTGCCCATTGTCCTTCGCGTCTCAGGTGGGACGAGCATCTTGAGCGAGCTCTCCAACGAAGGAATCATCACCTCGATCGAGGAAGCGCTCCGCTTGAACGCGGCGGCGGTGGCTCTCTCCATTTTTATCGGCTCTCCCCACGAAAAGGAAACCCTCCTCTCCCTTGCCAGCCTCGTCAATGAAGCGCAAAGGTACGGGCTGGGCGTGCTGGCCGTGACTGCCGTGGGCAAGGACATGGTCCGCGATGCGCGCTATCTCAGCCTGGCGTGCCGAATTGCCGCTGAGCTCGGCGCCCACTTCGTCAAGACTTATTATTGCGACGATTTCGAGACCGTGGTCGAGACTTGCCCCGTGCCCGTCGTCATCGCTGGTGGTAAAAAAACTCCGGAGAAGGAGGCGCTGGAGCTGGCTTCGAAGGCTCTGCGCTGCGGCGCTGTCGGCGTGGATATGGGTCGGAACATTTTTCAGTCCGAAGCACCAGTGGCCATGATCAAAGCTGTCCGGAGCGTTGTCCACGAAAACAAATCGCCCGAAGAAGCCTACGCGCTTTTCCTTGAAGAAAAAGCGAAATAAGAGGATAAAGCCTTGAGCCCCGAAAAAGGGACGATGCGCGTGGCGGTTTATTACCATAACCGGGACATCCGCCTCGAAGAGCGGCCGGTGCCGTCCATTGGCGAGGACGAGCTTCTCGTCCAAGTCATGGCCTCGAGCATTTGCGGTAGCGACGTCCTTGAATGGTACCGGGTCAAGCAGGCCCCTCGCGTCCTCGGCCACGAGATCGCTGGCGTCGTCGTCGAGGCTGGCCGCAAGGTTGAAAAGTTTAAGGTGGGCGAACGGGTCACGGTCACCCACCACGTTCCCTGCCTCACCTGCCACTACTGCTTGAGTGGCCACACCACGGCCTGCTCCACGCTCCACCGGACGAATTTCGACCCGGGCGGTTTCGCCGAGTACATCCGCGTCCCCTGGATCAACGTCGACCGCGGGACTTTCCTCCTCCCCGATGAGCTCTCCTTCGAGGCCGGAACTTTCGTCGAGCCGCTGGCCTGCGCCTGGCGCGGCCAGAAGGTGGCCCGGGTCAAGCCCGGCCAGACAATTCTCGTCCTCGGGAGCGGCGTGTCAGGGATTCTCCACATCAAGCTGGCCGCAGCCATGGGGGCGGGAAGAATCATCGCCACCGACATTTCGCCCTATCGCTTGGCTATGGCCGGGAAATTCGGGGCGGATTTTGCTTTCCAAGCCAGCGAACTCACCCCCGATCGCCTGAAAGCCGTCAACGATGGCCGGCTGGCCGACCGGGTCATCATCTGCGCCGGCGCGCTCTCGGCCGCCGAGCAGGCCCTTCAGTGCGTGGATCGGGGCGGGGCCATCCTTTTCTTTGCTGTCCCCCACCCTGACGACAGGCTCGTCCTCCCCATCAACGAGTTCTGGCGGAACGACATCACCCTTCTCACTTCTTACGCGGCCGACGGCGCTGACCTTACTGAAACGGTCGAAATACTAAGAAATAAGCGGGTCGAAGTCGTGGACATGATCACCCACCGGCTTCCTCTTGAGGCCATCGGCCTCGGTTTTGAGCTGATGGAAAAAGCCGGTGAATCCCTCAAGGTCATCATCGAGCCCCATCGCTGAGGAGGAAAGACGATGAAGCGAGCTGTCCTTGTCCTGGCCATGCACGGCGCTCCGCCGCTCGATTTCCCCCGCTCCGAACTCCAGGAATTCATGGCTCTTCATGGCCGGGTGGCTCACGGCCACGCGGATACCGACGAATCGCTTCGTCTTCGCTACCTCGAGCTGGAAAAGAAAATGAGAACCTGGCCCCGAAACGCCGAGAACGACCCTTTCTATGCTGGCTCCGGCGAGCTCGCCCAGCAGCTTCGCCAGGAAACAGGCCTGGAGGTCATCCTCGGCTTCAATGAATTCTGCGCCCCCTCGATTGACGAGGCCATTGGCCTGGCGGCGAGCTTGGAAGCCGAGACGATCGTCGTCGTCACTCCGATGATGACACGGGGCGGCGAGCACTCAGAAGTAGAAATTGCCGCCGCCATCGAACGCGGCCGAGCCCTCTGTCCCGGGAAAAAAATCATTTATGCCTGGCCATTTGCGGTGGAGGAAGTCGCCCGTTTCCTCGCCTCTCATATAAAAAAATATATCTAGGCAAGGATATGCTTCGATTCATTTTCCCTTGGCTTTCGCCCAGCCACAACCAGAGATGAAATTCAAAGTTTTCCGGCCAGGCGGGCGTCGATGATCTCGATCGTGTGGTGGGCTCGCCGACTCGACTTTCTTCTCCGCAAGCCGCCACGAATCTGAAGCAAACATCCCGGACAATCCATGGCCACCATTTCTGCCCCACTCCGCTCCAGAGCATTGAGCTTGTCCTCGAGAAGGGAGGCGGAAACCTCGGGCTGGACGACCGAAAAAATTCCCCCAAAACCGCAGCAGGCGTCCGGGCTGTCCATTTCCTGAACCTTATGGCCCAGGGCTAGCTCCAGGGCCAACCTCGAGCCCCTCGAAGCTCCGAGCACATGCTTGTGATGGCAGGAATCGTGGTAGGTGACTTTGATCGATGGCTTTCGCCGAGGGAAGAGGGTTTGGATTCTGTTCCCATAAAGCTCAAAAAGATAAGCGCTGATGGGTGAAACGCGCTCGGCCACGCGTTGCGCTATCTCGGCGGACAGGATTTTGGGACCATGATGTTTGAGCATCGCCGTGCAGGTGGGACAGAGAGTCAGAATCCGCTCCGCTTCTTCAAGGTCGACCAGAGCTGAGCGCATGGCTCTGGCCGCCGCATCGCGGCAACCGCTGTTGAAGGCCGGAAAGCCGCAGCATGCCGGCTCACTCGGCCGAGCCTCCTGGCCAAGCCTGGCCAGAACGCGAAGAGCGGCCTCTCCAATTTCTGGATAGAAATACTCAACCAGGCAGCCAGTGAAGAGGACGACCCGAGCTTTGGGAGTGTCGATGGTCGGGCGAGTCTCCTTTCTTTTAACAAGCCGCGACAACGGAGGCCGGGCCGGCGCGGGGAGCGCTCGATGTTGATCGTACTTCCGGAGGGCCAGGGGCAGACGGCGCGCAAATCCTTCTTTTCGAGCCACAAGGGGACGCGCGGCGCTCAGGGTGGCCAGAATTTTTCTCCAGCGATGAGCCTTGGCCATGCCGCTATCAAAAAGGATCCGTTTCCAGAAAGGCTTGCCCAAGCCCTGGTTGACACGCTCTCGAAGGGCGATGATCAGGTCGGCGATAGGAATTTTCGCCGCGCAGAAAACTTCGCAGCGATGGCAGCCCAGGCACAAGTCGGCGAGGCGACGGGACTTGCGGAGGCCATCCATCCAGGCGGTAAGAAGCGTGCCGATGCCGCCCATATAGATAGCTCCGTAATCCTTGCCCCCGAGGGCCTGATAGACCGGACAAACGTTCAAGCAAGCTGAGCACTTGAGGCAGCGGAGGATGGTCCGGAAAACGGGGTCGGCCAGGATCTCTGACCGATGATTATCCAGAAGGATGATGTGGAGTGGCCTCGAAGAAGAAGGGGTGAGAAAAGAGACATAGCTCGTGATAGTCTGGCCGGTGGCGTTAGCGGGGAGGATCTTGAGAATCGTGAGGGCGTCCTGGATCGTGGGCAAGACTTTCTCCACGCTGGCCAGGACAATGCTTACTGGTGGGATGAGGGAGACAAGGCGGCCGTTTCCTTCGTTCGTCACGAGCATAACACAGCCGCTTTCCGCGATGAGGGCGTTAGCGCCCAGGAGTCCGACTCCCGCCCGGCAGATGTCCCGGCGGAGTTCCTGGCGAGCCACCTCGACGAGGGTAGGAATGTCGGGAGGAATGTTTTTCTTTAAATAACAGGAGAAAGCATCAGCCACTTCCTCGCGGGTAAGATGGATGGCCGGCATGACCATGTGGGTAGGCTTCTCCCGCCGAAGCTGGATGATCCACTCGCCCAAGTCCGTTTCCCTGACCGTGATCCCCTGGCTCTCGAGAAACGCATTCAGCCCTGTCTCCTCGCTGACCATGGATTTGCTCTTGACGAGATAATCCGCCCTGCTCTCTTTCATGATGTGGAGGACGAATCGGTTTGCCTCGGCAATGCCGCGAGCGCGATAGACCTTGCCGCCCCGCTCGCCAACCTTCGCCTCAAAAACCTCCAGCCATCGGTCAAGCTCCTGGAGAGTTCGATCCTTTACGTTGGCCACTTCCTCCCGAGCCGCTTCAAAATCCAGGTCCGTCAGGGCTGCTTTTCTTTTCAGTAAATAATTCTCGGCGAAATGGCTAAGAACGGATTTAAGGTGAGGGTCAAGCGTTTTCATCTGTCGGTGAAGTCGAGGCGTTAAGGAGAAGGATAATCAACCGCTTGGGTCCATGGACGCCGCAGATGAGCTGGCCTTCGATGTCAGCCGTCCGGCTCGGTCCAGTCACCAAGGAGACAGCGGGAGATAAAAGGTCGCGGCGGCCAAGATGAGCCGCCAAAACGGGTGCCAGCTCCTCCGCCCCGTCAACAATGCTCTCTGTGCTCAAAAGACAAAGGCATGCGGAGGCAAGCGTCCAGCTCAGACGTTCCTCCTCGCTCCGGTCGAGGTGGACGAGAGTACCCGTTCGCGCCAGGCCATAGTCGGCCCGAACGAGGCTGACTTCAGTCCTCATCCATTCCTCTCTTGTCTGCGGAAGCGGGGAGGCCAGGCTGGCGGCGCCGGCAAGTTGATCGAGGACTTCAGGAGAAACAACGAGGGATGGCCGGCCGCTTTCTTCAAGGAAGCTCAAAACAAAGCCGAGGGCCTCGTCGGTTCCTGTCAGCCGCACCACTTCTGCTCCCGAAGCCTGGGCGGAGGAGATGAACCTTTCGATAAGGCGGACTCTTACCATCGCTTGGCTTTTTCCGGTTCAAGACGCCTCAAGTCGAGGCCCAGCTCGAAGGCACCGATGCGGTACAAGCAGATCTCCCGGAGCGAGGAGGGATGATGCAGGGCTTCGGAGAGAGATTGACTACCCACGGCCCAGGCTCCCCCTCCTCGGACGACGACAATCTTATAATCATGGAGAAGGCGGACAAGCTCCCCTACCTGAGTTCTTGGCGGGACGACAGGAATGACGAGGTAAAGAAAGCTTCCCTCGGCATCAAGGGGAACAATCCGGTTCGTCGGTTCTTCTTGCCCGGGTGGCCGGAAATGGGCCATGGCCTCTGCCTCCGGAACATAACAGTGGATAATCGTCTGAAAATCGCTGGCGGCGTAAATCTGTTTGTGGAGTCTGAGCTCGGCCGTGTCCTCTTCCTCGATTTCGAGGGGCACATTGAGCAGTGGGCCGCCGACTTCCCTTGGCATGGAAGCCTTGGGAGCGTAAAGCATCCTTTCGACCCCCCGAACCGAGATCGAACCGGTATGGAAGGGCGAAAGCCGGGATTCAAAAATCCTCGCTCCTGTCTTCCGGAATTCCTGAAGAATCTCTTTCTCGTCAGCAAATTCACAAACGTGATCATCGTCGATAGTATAGGCAGGCGGAGGATGGGCGAACATCGTTTCGGGCTCGCTAAGAACTTTCTGGCGCAACGCCTCGACATCCACCTTCAGGCGGTGGAGGAGGCGAACGACATAGCCGGAATTGTTGGCAATGGATGCCAGGAAGAAAGCCTCAGGCAACGTCCTTCCCCGAGCAAAAGTGCCATGCGTCTGGATGACCGCGGCGGGATGTCGGGCCAGCCTTTCCGGGATGATTCTGGTCATCTCGGCTGAGCCGCTTGGAACTTCGACCCAGTCGACGGGCACCTCACCCAGATAAAAATGGCCGAGGGGATCGACAGGGACGAAAGGCGGCGGTTGGCTCGGCTTGGGGGCATCGTCGAGGGTAACAATTGTCAGGTCTTTGGTATGAGCGTGGATGGAGGCGGCGACTCCTTCCAGGTTGAGGATGCGGGCATGGATATCCGTTTCCGAAGAGGCTTTATAATAGCCAAAATCCGTTTCGGTCGGCGAGAGAAAACAAATCTGGCTCGCATCGAGATCCCCTTTCTGCGAGCCCGTGGCGGTGATGACGATCCATTCATGGCCGGCCTCGTCACGGTAGCGAATGGCCATGTTCCCGCTGTGACTGTCCTGGACATCATAGAGGAGGGAGGCCCGGCCTATGGATTGGAACAACCGGAGGATGTCTGCGCTCGCTTTCCAGGTCTTTTTGCCCATGCCTACCGCCTCCTGATGCCGAGGGATTCGAGGAGGGCGGCTGGCGGTCTCCCTTCTTCGTCCCAGCCACGGGCCCGGTAGTAATCCGACCGGAGGCGTCGGATGATGTCTCGAGAAATCACCCGCTCCTCGCCCGCGACAACGATCGGCTCGAGGCTGAACCTTTCCGGCAAAGTATCATCCTCAGCTCCCAGCCCCGCTTCCAGGTTGAAAAGCCTCTCCAGGGCCGCCACCCGGTTGGCCATCCGCTCAAGCTCAGCCGTAGAAAAATCAAGGCCCGTCACGCCGCTGGCCATCCTCGCCCAGGGGTCTGTCGAAAACGCATATCCCGTGAAGCGGCAGATGCCCAGAGTGTCCTGCACGATCCCCAAGTTGTGCATGTTGCGGATGGCCAGGGGAGACTGGAGCAAGCTGAAGCGGGGGATCTCCCTGGGCCCGCCAAAGAAAGCCAGGGAAACAGCATAGCCACCCTTGAGATGGCAGGCCCCCGTGGGCGAGGTCATGTAACCGAGAGCCTGAGTGAAGGAAGCACGCGGCTCGTAAGCCGGAATTTCCTGCTTCTTGATGGTCATCGAAAACTCGGGATGGGAGAAAGCGCTGGCCAACCGAAAGGAGCCCTCAGCCAGAAGATCGCCGATCCCCTGTCGCAGGGCGGTGCGGCGGACCATCTCCACGAGAATTTGGGCGTTGCCAAATCGCAGGTCGAGGCCTTCTGTGTCCCTTTCGGTAAGGAGGCCTCGCTCGAAGAGCTCCATGGCACAAGCCAGGGTGCCACCAAAAGAAATGGTATCGATGCCCAGCTCGTTACAGGCATAGTTGGCCAGGGTGATGGCTTCCAAATCGTAAATATGACAGTCTGGACCTAACATCACCGTTGTCTCGTACTCTGGCCCCTCCCCCTTTTTCTGGCCAACCCGGGTGTGCCGTTGGCAGGCGATTGGACACAGATAGCAACCGCCAGCTCTTTCCAACAACCGTTTGGAAAAGGTCTCCCCCGAAATCTTGTCCACATCTTCATCCCGGTGAACGTTGTCTTGAAAATTGCGGTGGGGAAGCATCTGGATGAGGTTGATGAGCTCGATGAGTCCGATCGTTCCAAGGTCCTTGAGCAGGCGCTTCGTCGCAGGCGCTTGTTTCAGGAGGTAGTAGGCTTGTTCGGCTCCGGACCGGAATTGATCTTTATCCCGGATATCGATTTTCACCCGACCGGCGACTCGAATGGCCTTAAGGTTCTTGCTTCCCCAGACAGCGCCCGAACCGCTCCGGCCATAAGCTCGGTTCCGGTCGTTCATGACAGTAGCGAAACGAACTCTTTTCTCTCCGGCTGGCCCGATGCAAAGGACCCGACTCTGGCGCGGTGCCTCCCCGGAGGTCAGAATGTCCGTCGTCTGATGAACATCCATGCCCCAGAGATGGGAAGCAGGCAGAATTTCTACCTTTTCAGGAGTGATATCGAGGAAAACAGGCGCCGAAGCTCTGCCTTTGATGACGAGAACATCGCTGCCCGTCGCCTTGAACGCCGGGGCCCATGTTCCGCCGCAGTTGGAGCTTCCGATCCCGCCAGTGAGAGGGGACTTGAAGACCATGTGGCCGCGACCGGCTGTCGGCGCGTTCGTACCGATGAGGGGTGAAGTGGCGATCACAATCGCGTTGTCTGGACCCAGGGGATCACAGGTCGGGTCAATTCGGTCATAGAGAATTCGGGCGCCAAGACCGCGGCCTCCCAGATACCGTGCCAAGTCTTCCGGGTCGAGAGGGAAGGCTTCCACCTGACCCTTGGAAAGGTCAACCTCCAGGATTTTGCCGTGATAGCCAGAAGGAAGATCGCTCATGTTCTAAAATGCCTGAAAAGGATGTCGAGCATATCAAATCCATTCTTTTCTGACAAGAAGAACGGATTGTCCCGAAATTGCCGATCAAAGCACCCGACGGGTCCTGTCGTGGTTCACCCCCGGCCAGGCTCGGGGTTGGGATGGCGAAGCCCGCTCGTTTCCCCAGCGAGGAAACTCGCTCCGACTCAGCCTTCGCTCTTCTCTCGCTTCGCTCGAGAAACCCTGCCCGCTCAGGCTTCGACGGGCTTTCTCACCCAAACCCCTCGCCTGTTCCCCCCAATTCACTAAAGCAGATTAAAGGGCCTTATATCCAACATCGGGAGAGTGCGTGTGGAGGCTCGGGGTTGGGATGGCGAAGCCCGCCACCCCTGGGGTGCACTCGCCATCCTCATCATCTCTAGCCAACTTAAATCCCTCTCGCTCGAGAAGAATTCTCTATCGGAAGACTTAGGGAGCGCCACGTTAGCTTACGGTGTCGGGAGAAAAGGGACGCAATCCCAATTTTCATAGTCCTCTTGACCCATCCAGCTCAATATTCTTGCCTTTAACCTTATTCTTTATTCTTTAGAGCCTCGCCTTTTCCCCTCGCTTGAAGCACGGAGTCTTCTTTCAATCTTGAGAGAGGCTTGTTTATCGCCAATGTCAATAACTTCAACTCGACTCGGCTCAACTCGACGAAGGAAGTCGCCGAGAATGGACCGTCGAACGACGAGCAGACAACCTCGGCCAGCTTTTTTTAGCCATGAGGAAAAAGCCGGCCAAACTCCGCCACCCCTAACCTCCATCGGCCCAATTTCATCGACAATGAGGAAGGTACGAGGAGAACATGCGACGATTTTTTGCCGCGCTTTCTCGAGCCCTTCAGGAACAAAAAAATAGCGGCCAACCCTTGGCCAGCCTTTCTCGCCTTCGCACCGCAAAAAAGGTGTGGCCTCTTCAGTCGTCAAGTCAAAGAGGTCGTAACCTATGTTCCGTCCCTCTCTTATGACAGCAAAGCTCAAGTAGCCGTCGAAGGCAACGTTTTGTTTCCGCAGGCGGGCAATCACTTGACGAAGAAAGCTCGTCTTTCCCGAATGAACCGGACCGGTCAGGACGAGGATCATGATAAAGAAATAGGAAAGGCCATCCTATAAGTCAACCTGATGGCAGGGTAGAAATTTTTTCCGGTTCATTGTATAAGAAGGAATCGATCATCAGATCTCCTCAGGGAGAATATGGCTATGGTTAAAATCAAGCAAATAACCTGTCTTCTATTCATCGGGTCGCTCTGGGGGCTGAACGAAATGATCACCGGCGACTTCCTCTATTCGAAGGACATTCCCCTGGCTTCGGTTTGGCTTTCGTCCATCGCTCTCTTCCTCCTTTCGGCCGGCCGGGCGATAGCTCACTGGCCCGGCTCATCGGCCACCATCAGCGTCATTGCCTCCCTCTTCCGTCTTGTTAACGCGGGCCCTTATCTTTGCCACCTCCTGGGGATTTTGATGCTGGGGTTAGCTTTCGAGGCCGTGGTCAGTCTCCTCTCCGGGTTCAGGACAAAAAAGGCAACGCGTCTTTCCCTCATCGGAATCCTCTCGGCCTACGGAAGCCATATTCTCTTTGCTTTGGTCATAACTTATGCAATCCGGTACGCTTATTGGGTTAGTGGAGGCCTGACCAAAGTCCTTGATCATATCTTCGTCAGCGGAAGCTTCTTAGCCATGCTGGCCGTTTTTCTTGTGCCCTTGGGCTTCTATCTGGGCAAGAAAAGCGAAACGCTTTTTCTTCGACAACTCCGCTTGTCCCTGACGGGCATTTTTATCCTGACTCTCCTTTTCTGGCTAACGGGCAGATTTGTCGGCTAAACGGCCTTACCCAACTTCCTCTTTTGGTGCGGTCCGACTCCCCACTTACCGGACGATGACCTGCGATTCTCGACTGACGAAACGGATGGGCGCGCCTGTGGGCGCATTGGCCGTGACTCCGACCACCCGGATAGATGTCTCTCCCTGCGCTGCAGCATCGAAAACGAGAACAGCCAGGTTCCCGCCGCCGCGGAATCCCCGGCTCGGCTGAGGACTGGAGAAACCCAGAGTGCAGCTTCCCTCAGCCACACTCTTGAGGAAAGGCACCTTATCTCCCAATTGCCGCACGAATCCCCCCTCAAGAACGTCCTTGAGCTTGACCACTTGAGGGTTAAAACTCAAGTTCAGGGAAAAACTGCCAATCTCCTGCTGAGAGCGAATGTTAACGCTGAGGCGAAATTCCCGCCCCCGCGGAATCTCAAAACTGGCCGGGTCAAGGGTGATGACGTTTTCCCCGGCCGCTTCAGGCCGAGCTTCAGGCATCACCTCTTCCTGCCGACCCAACCCGGGGAGCATGTCTGGGGTGACCAGCATCGGCTCCCCCATTTCCCTCTCTACCCTGCCGGCCCCAGCCACCCCTTCGAGCGGAATCCAGACAGGCCGATCGTCCTCGGCTGTTCGGGGAACGCTGCGGATGATGTAGGGTGTGATGGTCAGGATGACGTCCGACTGTTCGATGGTCTGGTCAGTGGCAGCAAAAAGATAGCCCAGAACAGGGATGTTTTTTAGCCCGGTGATGCCGCGCATCGTCTTTCTCTCCTCGTCCCGAAGCAACCCGGCGAGGAGGTTTGTCTCCCCATCTTTCAAGCGAATCGTGTTCTTGATCTCTCGAGTCGAAATGATGGGCAGGTTGGCGTAACCGGTCCCGGCAATGGACCGGATTTTGAGCTCGATCTCCAGGGTCACTTCCTTCTCCAGATGAACCCGCGGCTTGATCTTGATGTCGAGGCCGACCTCCTCAAAGGTGAATGAGGTCACAGGCTGCTGGCTGATTCCGCCCGCGGCGATGGGCGTGAAGGTAGTCTGGGGGATGGGAACCCTTTGCCCGACCAATGTCTTGATTTCCTCGTCCGCCACTCCCCTCAGCCTGGGCTGAGCCAGAATCCGCGTATCGGCATCAGATTCGAGGAAACGAATCAGGGCCGAGGGCAAGGAAATCTGGTAACTCGTGCTTGGTCCGAGGTCGATTTCGCCAAGGTTGTACCAACCTTCTGTATCCGTAGCTCCAGGCCCGGCATAGCGTACCCCAACCATGGCCTGGTCCAAGTCAAGGCCGATCTCCCGCAATTTTTGCCGGGACACTTCCATGATTTCCAAGTCAATGACCACTTCCCCCTTGGGTTTGTCCCATTTGCGGATGAGGTCCGCGGCCAGCTCGATATTGACCGGCGTATCCCGGATCGTCACCGTGTTGAGGTTTTTGTCGACGAAGATGTTGGGCGCCCGGTATTGGCTCCGGAGCATCTGGGTGAGAGCGGCCAGGACATCCTGGGCGTTGAGGTTGGAAAGGTAGAAAACCTTGACGGCGTTTTGCTCATACTGGATTCGCTTGACGGGTTGGTCAGGAACAATGATGAGCGTTGCTTCATCGATCACCCGATAGAAATTCTTGCTGGCCAGACAGAGGAAGCTGATGGCTTCTTCGAACTCCTTTCCCGTAAGGTCAATCGTCATGGGCGTGTCCTTGAACAATTCGTCGAACAGGATGTTCACCCGGGCGTGCTTGGCCAGGGCCTGAAAAATCGAGCGCAGGCTGGCTTCCGTGAACTTGAGCTCAATCTTCTCCGGCGGAACCTTGAGCTTCACCGGAGACTCGAGTCTCTCCGTCTTCGGCTTTTCTTCCTGAGTTTGCTCCTGGAGGAAACGGCGCATCTCCTCCGCTGTGGCCCGGTTGCGCGGGTCGTAAGAGAGAGCCTTCTCATAAGCTTTGCGGGCACCCTCCCTGTCTCCCTGGGCGGCCAGTCGCCGGGCCTCCTGGATTTGAAAAAGACTGGCGGAAAACTTGGCTCGAGCCAAGGCCACCTTGTAGGCATACACATGGGGGCTCTCCTGGAGCGCCCTTTCATAATGGGCGATAGCCTCGTCCCAGTTCTTGTTCATCTCGGCGCGGATGCCGAGCTTATAATAATAGGAGCCAAAGCTTACGCATCCCCAGAAAGTAAAGGCAAAGACAACGAGTATGCCCTTGATGTTCCGCATCCTCATTCTCCTTCTAGGGAAAATTTCTTGGTCGTCGAGTCGGGAAAAATAACCTCGATTTCCGCCGGGGTAATCCTCCCGACCCGAATTCCCTCCCGGATGACTTCTCCTTCCGCCACAGCCTGGGCTTGGCCATCCAGGAAGATGAGAGCGATGGTTCGACGAGCCGACTCGATATAGCCGATATAGCGAAGGGCCAAAGAAAATTGGGGCGGGCTGGTTTTTTCCCCGGAGATTTCCTCGCTCGGGCTGAGGCCGACCTGCCCTGGGCCGGTCACCTGGGCCAGCGAGGAAACAAAGGGCCCCGACGAAGACCGGGGGGAGAAGATGTTCCGCTTGGGGAGTTCACCCTCCGGGCTGGTTTGACGAAGCAGCTCTTTCCGGATCAGGCTTTCGCCTTCTTTTTCCGAGGCAGGAGTCTGTCCAGTTTTTTCCTGAGCAGCCATAAACAGCCAGAAGGCGGAGAGGAGAAAAAAAGCCAGGGGTAGAAAGACTGCCTTACTGCTCTTCATAATATCCCGCCAGGACAATCCGAAGTTCGAGGATGCTTCCATCCCCAGCAATCCGGGCGAAATCGACCTTTTCCAACATCAGGAATTTGGGAAACTTCTCCACAACCTCCAAAAATTTCTTTAAGATAACGTAAGAACCGACGAAATTAAAATTGATGTTGATTTTATCGATTTTTTCTTTCCTGGACCGCGAATAATCGTACTTCAACGCCTTGACGCTGACACCAGCTTCAGCCATGATTTTTTCCAGATCCAGCCGCATTTGGTGGAGGTCATTCAGGCCTCGATAAAAGTACGTTTTTTCGAGCTCCTCCATGTCTTGGTAGGAGGCTTGCCATCTGGCCCATTCCGCCGCCGCTTTGGCTCGCTTCTCTTCGACCTCGGTCAACACTTTCTTCCTGGCCTGGAGACGATGTTCCAGGCTGAAGAAGCTTCGCCTCTCACCCAGGCCAATGATGAGAAGGAAAAGCAGGCCGGCAATAAACAACATGGCTGCCCCGCGGAGTCTCTTCTTCTCGCTTTCCGTAAGGAGGCTAAAGAGTTCTTTCATAGCTCAGGGAAATCTCCGATACGAGTTGGCCCTGGGAGCTTTGGTCTTCGCTTTCGACCCGGATCTGCTTGAAATTCATCCGGTAAAGGTTGTTGAGGAAGAGGAGAAGGTCATCAAGATGGCGCGAAACGACTTTGAAGCGCATCTCGAGGCGAGAGCTGTCCACTAAATCAGGCGCCAGGGAGAGGATATAGCTCGAATCGGGAAGGGAATTTTCGAGAAGAGAAAAAAATCCTGTCCAGGGAAAACTCTTTTTCAGGATGATGCTGTTCATCAGGTCGACTTTTTCCTTGTCCTTCTTGAAGGCGTCCTCGACTTTCGAGGCCAGTCTCTTTTCTTCCCTCTGGGCCAGAAGGATCGAAGACTCGACCTCCGCCAGGGACTCTTTGGCCGCTTTTCCCTTTTGATAATAGAAAAGGAAGAGACTGGCCGAAAAGAAAAAGGTCACCACCACCCCCAGCCCGAGGCAGCTCAAGACGAAAAAGTAGAACTTCCGATTGCGAAGGGGATGAGAAGCCAGGTTGATCGTAATCCTTCTCATGGCATCTGACCGAAAAGAGGAACGAGGAGACCTTTCTCCGACTCCCGGCAACCCGAGGGGAAAGCGACGTTGAATTCCTTCACGGGAAAAGAGAACCTTCCCCTCAGGCCGTCACCAAGCGCCGCCTTTAGCGCCGCTGAATCAGAATGCAGCCACAGCGCGCTCAGCGTTCGCTTTTCGCGGTCCTCCAGGAAATGGATGGTATTATCTATTTCCGTCATAACATTTTCGACCTTGAAGCGATCCAGGGCCTGCCCCGCCGACTCAAGAGAGTGGGGTTTGATCCGGAAGAGGGAGATGAGGCCGTCGCTCACGGCGACCAGTGACGTCGAGTCCGCAGTCACGTTGACGAGAAGAAAATCTCTTTCTTTTTCCCAATCAACAAGGTTGAGGAGGCTGAGCGTCGGTGTGGTCAGGAGGCCAACTTTAATCCCAGCCTTTTGTAAAACATTCTCGTACTCATCGAGGACAGAAGCGCGGGCCAAGGAAACCAGAACCCTGGGCGAGGTCCCAGCGTTCATAACTTGATAGGACAGGCGGATGTCGTCGGGCAAGAGAGGCAGCTGTTTTTTCGCCCGCCACAGGAAGAGCTTCCTTCTTTCTTTCTCCGGCATGGGGAGCGATTCAAACGAGAAAACAAATATCCTCAGGCAGGGTTCGGGCAGCAAACAGGCCGCCTTCTCTCCGGCATAATGTAATCGGATCAGTTCTCTTTTAAGAGCATCGGCCAAGGCGACCGGGTCCTGGATATTTTTCTTATCAAAATGGGGTTCGACCAGACCCGGATGGAGAAGTAAAACCGCATGAGAGCGAACCTTTTTCTCCCGCGCCGCGACGGAGATAGCGCTCACGGCCGTTGTCGAAATGAGGAAAACAGCACCGGGGCAAGGGGGAGCGGTAAAGAAGCCCTTAAGTTTCTGTCCGAATGAGGCCCGAGTCGGCGCAGAGCTTAATTCCATGTTTCTTCACTCGACAAAGGTGACCTTATTTAATTCCTTCAAGCTGGTGATCCCCCGCAGCACCTTGTCGAGCCCGACCTCTCGGAGGAAGACAATGCCCTCTTCTTTGGCTCTCTTCTTCACCTCCGAGAGAGGCTTCCGAGCCAAGATCATTTCCCGGATGATGTCGCTCAGTTCGAGCAGCTCGGCAATAGCCGTGCGCCCCCGATAGCCAGTCTGCCCACAGTGCGGACAACCGCGGGCCTCATAAAAAGCTTGGTCCCGGTAAAAAGTGGGGTCCAGGCCAGATTCGAGGAGCTCAGCCGCCGAGTATTTCACGGCCACCTTGCACTTCGGACAGAGTACTCGCACCAGGCGCTGGGCTAAGATGCAATTCAAGGCCGAAATGAAGCTGTAGGGGTCGACCTGCATATGAAGAAAACGACCGATGACATCAAAGACATTGTTGGCGTGAACGGTGGTAAAAACAAGGTGCCCGGTCAGCGCGGACTGGATGGCGATTTGAGCTGTCTCCGGGTCGCGGATTTCGCCGACCATAATCTTGTCCGGGTCATGCCGGAGGATGGACCTCAACCCCCGGGCGAAGGTGAGCCCCTTTTTTTCGTTGACAGGAATCTGGGTTATACCCTCGATCTGGTACTCGACGGGGTCTTCAATGGTGATGATTTTGTCCTCAGGCGATTTGATCTCGGTCAGAGCCGCATAGAGGGTTGTCGTCTTCCCGCTACCGGTTGGACCGGTCACCAAAATCATGCCATAGGGCTGGGTGATGTATCGCCGGAACTTGCGGAGCACTTCTTCCGAGAAGCCGAGCAGGTCTAACCTCAGCTCGGAAATGGCCTCGGTAATCATCTCCTTGTCGAGAATCCGGATAACGGCATCCTCACCGTAGATGCTGGGCATGATGGAAACTCGGAAGTCGATGGTTTTATCCTTGATTTTGAGCCGAAACCTCCCGTCCTGGGGTACCCGACGCTCGGCAATATCGAGGTCGGACATCACCTTGATGCGGGAAATGATGGGCGACTGGAACTTCTTATCGATTGGCTCCATGGCCTCGTTGAGAACGCCATCGATGCGGTACTTGATGCGCACACCGTCCTCCCGCGATTCGACATGGACATCGCTCGCCCTTTTCTGGACGGCGGTAAATATGATCGTGTTAACGAGCTTGATGATGGAGCCATCCTGGTCTGCCAGCTTCTCCAGGGAGATGACTTCTTCCTCTTCCCCCCCATCCTTCTCTACGACCTGGACAATAAAGCCCTCCGTCGCCTCCTTGAGCACCTGGAGGGCCGTCTCGCTGCGGCGCAGGGCCTCCTGGATACCACGCCGGGAAGCGGCATAGACCTCGACTTTCTTCCCCAAGAAAGATTCGATAGCGTCGATCGTTCCGATGTCCGAGGGGTCGGCAATGGCGATCTGGATTAGATTATTTTTCTCTTCGAGGGGGATGAAATTGGACCGGTACAGAAATTCGGGCGGAAAAGACTGAATGAGTTCCCGGTTGAGCGTGAAGGTGGATAGGTCGATGTAAGGCACGCGGTACCTTTCGGCAAGCTTTCTCGTTTCTTCCTCCTCAGCGAGGACGGCCGATTTTTTCTTTTCGTCTTTTATCATTTTTATCTCGTTATCCGGATGATGTTGAAAATGGGCAAATAAACGGCCAGAAGCATGGTAGCCACGGCCACACCCATGAAGATGATGATGACCGGCTCAACGAGGGAGACAAGAGTGTCAACCCTGGCCCGAATCCGGTCATCCTGAACGTCAGCCACTTCCCGGAGCATGCCGTGGAGGTTGGCGGAGGTTTCTCCGATCCGGACCATGTCGAGGGATAGAAAACTAAAAAAACCCGCCTTGGCCATGGAATCGGACAGGCTCTGGCCGTTCCGGATATCTTCGGGCAGATGGAGCGTCTTCTGGCGCAGGAATCTATTGGGAATAGCCTGGGAGGCAATGGGCAGAGCGGAAAGCAGCGTGATCCCGGCCTCAAGGAGAAGGCTAAGCGTCCGGCTGAAGAGGGAAACAGCGGTATCTGTCCAGATTTGGCGAGCATAAGGGATTTTGAGCTTCATTTTCTCAAGGAAAAGATCCACCTTCTCGTTCTTTCTTAGCTGAGCAAAAAGGAGAAAAAGGAAGCCGACCAGCACCACCACATAGGGAGTCATTGCCCGGAAGAAGGTGGCCATTCCAACCAAGAAACGGGTGATGACCGGGAGCTGGGCTTCGAAATCCGCATAGAACCCGGAAAAACGGGGAAGGATAAAATTGATCAGGATGCCCATCAAGATCAAGGAGAAAATGATGAGCAACGTCGGATAAGCCAACGCTGACCTGATCCTGGACTTTGTCTGGGCAATAACCTTGGCATAATCGATGTAGCGGGAAATGGTGCCGGGGAGATTGCCGCTCTGTTCGCCGGCCAGCAGAGAAGCAGTGTAAACCTTAGTAAAATTTTTTTCATGGGGAACGAAAGATTCGGAGAGCGCCTTGCCGGCCCGAACATCCGCCGCCACTTTCATGAGGAGCTCCCTTAAATGGATATTTTTCGTTCGCTGGATGACCATCTCCAGACTCTTGAGGACAGGATACCCGGCCTTGAGGAGCGCCATGAGCTCCTGGTTAAACATGATGAAATCCTTATCCCTCACCTTTTTCTGAAGAAGAAAGACGGAGGGGGAGGCCGCCCTCTTCCAGTCCTTCTTTACTGACAGGACGCAAAAGCCTTCTTGCTCAAAGTGCTTCCGACATTCCTCAGCCGAGGAAGCAAGGAAAGACTGAAACAAGTTGCGCCCGTCCTCGGTAGCCAGGCGGCAGATAAAATACGGCATTTTTTATTTTTCTATGCTCAATCTTAGGGTATCCAGCCCCTTTTGTCAAACAAATACCAGCCATCCAGCTCATAGCTACTCGTTCGGTCCTCCCCTCTTCTTTAGTCTTCCCACAGCCGCCAAAGTTGGAAATCTTAACGTTTTGCCCCTTCTCCAAAGTTGACAAAAAAGAAAGAAAGATTTATTTTTTAAATAATGAGAAAAAAGCTGGGCTGGTTGATCGGAGTCGTTTTTTTCGCGGGAGTAGCCTATTCTCGTCTTTCGCCTGAAAGCTTCCTCAGCCATTCTCCTTTTAACCGAGGAGCAACCCGAAGCCTCGCTGTCCAAGAATTCCCTCCCCAGAAGCCAAAATACGATTACATGAGTTCTTTTTACTCCCGTAACACGCGGCCGCTTGGCCTCAAAGAAGACGTCGCCCTGAGGCGGCTGATGAGACAACCGGCCATCAAGTGGGCGGTTCGAGCTGGCATGGGACATATCCTTAACTGAAATGCCGAAGTTTCCTTTTTTTTGCCAGTTTAATTCAATTTTTTGGATTTATGGTCCATGAACAGGCGAGTTTATTTCCCCATCGCTTTGATGGTCGTACTGGTTGCGCTTGGCGGGCTCAACATCTATCGAAAAGTCGTCTGGAGAGAGCCGACGGACGGGGTGACTTGGCGGCTCCGGGGCGGCCGTCTCACCGCCGTGAGCGTCGAACCAAACAGCCCCGCTTACCTGGCCGGGATCAAGAAGGGCGACATCCTTTATTCCCTCAATGACATTCCGGTTAGAAGCCTGGTCGATGTGGTCAAGAGTCATTGGGCTTCCTCAGTTACCGGACAAAAAATCAAGTACCAGATAGCCAGAGAAGGAGAGCTGCTCCTCCCCTCGCTCTTTGTTAGCTACAAGAAATCTCACCTCCTCTATTACTATCTGGCTCTCATCGGTCTGACCACGCTTTCCATCGCTGTCGTCGTCTTTTTCAGCTCGCGGAAGACTCTTTCCATGCCCTATCTCTATTTTTATCTTCTTTGTCTTATTCTCTATTCTTTCTATACATTCTCCCCAACGGGAGAAATGGATTTTCTGGACAGCGCTTTTTACTGGCTGGACAAGGCTTCTTTCCTGGCTTTTCCTCCTCTGCTCCTCCACTTTTTTCTCATCTTCCCCCAGCGAAAAAGGTGGGTTCGACGGAATCCGAACTGGCTTTTTGCCCTCTACGGCCCGGCGGTCGCCATCGGCTTGGCGACCATCGCCCTCCACGTTCCCTTCTGGAAGAGCTTGGATGATTTTTCTCTCCTCGCCGCTTACGCGATTCTGGAAAAGCTGGGCCTCCTTCATTTTGCCCTTTTTACTTTAGTAACCCTTCTCAGCATTTACCACAGTCTGACTCGACCACCCAGCCTCATCGCCAAAAAGCAGCTCCGCTGGATTTTTACTGGCCTCGGGGTCGGGATTGTCCCCTTTAATTTTTTCTACGCCGTGCCTTATGTTTTGGGGCAGAATCCACCCCCGTTTAGCGAGTTGACGATCTTGCTCCAAGCCCTGGTGCCTCTTACCTTTGCCTATTCTGTCTCGCGCTACCGGCTGATGGACTTCGAAGTCCTCCTCAAGAAAGCCGCTACCTTGATTTTTTCTTACTTCATCCTCGCCTCCCTCTATGTCATTCTGAGCGCGCAAACGCAAGCCTTCTCCGAGGACAAACTCAACGTCCTCGTCCTGGGCATCCTGGCTATGATCCTCGGGGCAACCTTGTTTACGCCGCTGAAGAGGCTGTTTTCTTCCCTCCTCGATAGATTCTTCTACCGCCGGAGCTACAAATACCGCAAAACGCTATTGACGATCAGTCGAGAGCTGACGCGGGAAAGAAACCTGGACAGGCTTTGCCAACGCCTTCTCGACCTCATGGCCAACGCGTTGATGCTCAAGGACATCGCCCTCCTCCTTCCCCAGGCTGAGGGCAGCCAAACTTTTCGCATCGTCAGTTCCCGAGGGGAGGCTTCTCGCCTGCCGACCGAAGTCGCCTTTTCTTCTTCCTTTTATGAAAGCCTCAAGGAAAAAGATTACATCACCTACTACTCGCTGGCCGAACGACGGGAAATGCCTCGGCCGGAAAACTCTCCTTCTCTGGCATTCTTCCATTATCTTCCCTTCAAGGTTGAAGACAAGCTTGTCGGCTGCCTGGCCATGGGGAAGAAAGTGGACAATTCTTTCCTTAACTCCGAAGACTGGGAGCTGCTGACGACCATTTCCTCTCCGGTCGGGCTGGCCATCGAAAACGCCGCCCTCTACCATCAAGCGAGTATCAGAGCTCAAGAACTGGAAAGACTCAAGGACTACAGCGAAAATATCATCGAGAGCCTGACGGTTGGGGTGGCGGTTCTCAACCAGAGAGGAGAGATTATCGGCTGGAACCGTATCCTCGAGGAAATTTTCAGAAGGTCCAAAGAGCAGGTTTTCGGCCGACGCCTGGAGGAAGTCCTTGGGCCGAAAAATTATCTTTCCCTCTTCCCCTCTGACACTCAGCAGGACTTTCGCCTTCTCAGCGAAATCAGCCTCGATATGCCGGACGGAGAAAAGAAAATCTTTGACATTGCCAAGACACCACTCCTCGACAACCGCCTCGTCCCCTACGGGACGATCATCGTCTTTGAAGATGTCACGGAAAAAATCCATCTTCAGCAACAACTCGTCACCTCAGAAAAATTGGCCTCGATCGGGCTCCTCTCCGCGGGTGTCGCCCACGAGATCAACACGCCCTTGACCGGGATTTCCAGCTACATTCAGTTGCTCCAGAAAAAGCTGAGCGACCCCCATTACGCCCAGATTCTGGAAAAGATCGAAGCTCAGACGGAGCGGGTGTCCAAGATTGTCAAGAACCTTCTCAATTTTGCGCGCAACCCCGCCGACAGTGCTTTCCACCGCGTAAACGTCATCGACAGCTTAAAAGAGATCCTCTCGCTCATCGACTACAAGCTGAAGGCGATGAACATCCAGCTCGAGTTGGCCCTTCAGCCTGTCAAGCCGATTTGGGGCCAGGGAGAGAGGCTCCAACAGGTTTTCATCAACATCATCCTCAACGCCATCGACGCCATGCCCAAGGGAGGCACACTCCGCATCGAGGCTTTCCAGAATGACGGTGAGCTCGTCATCAAGATCGCCGACACGGGCACGGGCATTAAGAGGCAGCATCTGCCGCACATCTTCGACCCCTTCTTTACCACCAAAGGCCTGGGCAAGGGTACTGGCCTTGGTCTGTCCATCAGCTACGCTATCATCAAGGAACACGAAGGCAACATCACGGTGGAGAGTGAGGTCGGCAAGGGTTCCTGCTTCAGCATCACCCTGCCGGTTCATGCTGACCCGAAAAAACTCGCCCAGAAGACGAACTTCGTCAGGAGTTAGCCATGGCGGAAAAAGGAATCATCCACGTCATCGATGATGAGCCAATCATCCATGAGGTTCTCAGTCAGCTCCTGACATCGGAGGGCTACGAAGTGGAGCTGTCCGCCTCGGGTGAAGAGGCTCTGGAAAAACACTCCTCCCAGGCTTACGACCTCATCCTTCTCGACCTGTTAATGCCAGGTCTCGACGGAATCGAAGTCCTCAAAGGCATAAAGAAAATAGACCCGCAGGCCATCGTCATCATCATCACCGCCTATGCTTCCGTTGAATCCGCCATCGCGGCCATGAAAATGGGAGCCTTCGATTACATCCAGAAGCCCTTCAAGCATGATGAGCTTCTCCTCACCATCAAAAGGGCGCTCGACCACAAGAACCTGCAGGAGGAGAATATCCGGCTGAAGAGCGAGCTCAGCCGGAAATTCGGGTTTGACAATATCATAGGCAAAAGCAAGCCCATGCTCAAGATTTTTGAGCTGATTAACGCCATAGCCCCGACGCGGAGCACGATCCTCATCCAAGGGGAAAGCGGCACAGGTAAGGAGCTTGTCGCTCGAGCCATCCACCTCCATAGCGACCGTCGCAACTTTCCCTTTATCGTCGTCAACAGCGGCTCTTTGCCCCCTGACCTTTTGGAGAGTCATCTTTTTGGCCATGTCAAGGGTGCCTTCACCGGGGCGGTTACCCAGAAAAAGGGCCTGTTTGAGGCGGCGGACAAGGGGAGCATATTCTTCGATGAGATATCCACCCTCAACCCGGAGACCCAGGCCAAATTGCTTCGAGTCATGCAGGACAAAGAATTTATGCGCCTCGGCGGGACGAGAACGATCCGGGTCGATACGCGCATCATTGCGGCTACGAACACTGACCTGGAAGAGCTTATCGTCCAGAAAAAATTCCGCCAGGACCTTTTCTACCGCCTGAATGTCATCAAGATCGAGCTGCCGCCGTTGCGTGAAAGAAAAGAGGACATCCCCCTCCTGGTCAAGCACTTCGTCCGCCTCTACAGCCAAGAAAACAAGAAAAACATCGAGGGGGTGACCGAGGACGTGATGGAAATCCTCCTCGACTACGATTGGCCGGGCAACGTCCGCGAGCTCGAGAACCTCATCGAGCGAGCAGTGGTCCTGACCAACTCCCGGTACATCACCAGAAGCAGCTTGCCTGCCTTCCTCCTCCCCGGTGCGCCAGGGCAAGAATCGTCAGCCAACCCCACAGGGGAGCTCACCCTCAAGGAGCAGACCCGGCAGTTCCAGAAGAGAATCATCGTCGAGGCCCTCCGAAAAGCCAGGGGCGTCCAGGTTAAAGCCGCTCAATCCCTCGGACTCAAAGCGACCACCCTCAACGAGATGATCAAGAGGTTGAACATCGACCTTGATAGCCTAATCTAAGGCCAGCCCAGCCACATGGAATTTGGCCGGCACCCCTCCTCCTATCTTTGGGATGTATTTCCCTTTGGAGATGAGCTAAAGAAGAGAGGAACGCACATCAACCCTTGGTCAGAGTCATTCTCCCTGGGACAGCTTTAGCGGGGTTGATTCGAATTTTCAAGGGCACAGCCCGAAGGGGAAAGTCAAATTCCTGATGGGCCCGGTCAATGATAAGCTTTTCTCGCCGCCAATCCTGGCTTTTCCCCTCTTGCCACTCCACCCATAGCGGGAAAACAAATGTCTCACCAGCCTGGTCGATGATAACTTTTAAATGAGACCTTCCCTCTCTTTGAAGGATTGAATAGCGAGCCCGAATTTCGGGCAGGAGATGGGAATCGAACCAGAGCGCAAAAAACGAATCGAGGTTACGGCCTGAGGCTCTCTCCATGGCTTGCTTGAAGTGATGCGTCGTCGCGGCGGAAAAGCGGCGCTCGTTGAAGAATTCCTTCAGCCCGGCGAAGAAGAGATCAGGCCCCATGAGGTCGTGAAGCATGTTCAACACCAAGGCGCTTTTGTTGTAGATGATGGTTTGGTAGGCCTCGAAATCGAGATAGCTCAGGCGAGAGCCCAGGGTAATCGGTCCGAACCTCGATTTCTTCTCTGTCCAGTCGGCGAACTTCTTCAGAATCCTGGAGAAATCCTCCTCGCCGTATTTCCACCGGATGTAGAGGATGGAGGCAAACTGGGCCATCCCCTCGCTCAGCCATTGATCCCTGTACCTGGCCCAAGTGACGGCCTGACCCCACCATTGGTGAGCGATCTCGTGGGCCAGAAAATATTCCTTCCACCCTGATAAATCGACTGGACTTTTCCCCGTTAAGACGAGGTTTACCCCCTTGTCCCGATCAGAAGAGCGAGGCAAATCGTTAAGAATGACGAACGAGGCGGGGCTATGGCCACCGCCCGTCATCCAGAGCCGCCGGACGATCCGGAGCGTTTCGAAAGGGAAAGGGCCGAATGAGCGTTCGTAGAAATCAAGAATGCGGCCGGCTTCATCGAGGATGTTCTTCCTCGGGGTTCGCACGTCCGAGGAGACAAGGGAGAAAATGGGGAAGGAGCCCTTGCTCTGCTCGGCCACAGAAAATTTGCCGACAAGAAAGGCCAAATACTTCACCGACGTTTCGGTTTGGAAAACCTGGAAGGAGCTTCCCATCTTGTCGATTTCGGTGACCCGCTGGACGCCGTTGAGCTGACCGGCCTCGCGTTGAGTTCCATTGGCCACAGCACTGTACCCGGGGGGGATGATGATTTTTAACCTGGCTGTAAAATAGTCCTCATCAGCCGGGTTAGGGTACCAGTAGGCGGATTGGCTGTAAAGATAAGTGTCGAAACGGGGAGGGACAATCACAAAGGATTCCGTATGCTGGGGGAAGGAAAGGGTATCCGAGAGCTGAGGCGGGGGCTCCAGAATTCCCCGGTAATAGACCTCGATAGCGGTGACAATCTCCTTGTCGACAGGCTCAAGGAAATAAACGTACAGGTTGCGGCTGTCCTCATCCTGAGTAAAAAAGAGCTCCCGTTTCTCCTCATCGTAGATGCGGAGAATCTCAAGGGCGGGATTGAACCGAAATTTCACGGCATCGAGGGCACTCAAGCGGGCGGCCAGGTGGATTTTAGCCCGGGCGGAAAGAAAACTGTTTTTCGGCTCAAAGCTGAGCTCGATGTCGTAATGACGGACATCGTACTTCTCGCCAAAGGTAACGACCATCCTTTTCTTACCCTTCTCCACGGAAGGCGAATAGAGGTTGAGGAAGCGGTCGCGGCTCCGGTCGTAGAGCGTCACTTCCTCCTCAGCAAAGGGAGAGTAGATATAAACAAGTTCTCCAAAGCGATGGAGCCGGAACTGGAAGATGGCCTCTTCGCCGCGGGGCACGAAGGAAAGCGCATCAGAAGTGAGCGGGCTTTGGACAGTAAAGTAGCGGCGATGGTGTTTCATGAAAAGGGAATAGGCCTTGTTCTTATCCGCCTCGCTCACCGCTTTTTCTCTTGGGGAATTTTTTCGCCGGATCTTGATATTATTCTCGAAGAAAGTGGGGGAGAAACGGAGAAAGACGTAATCGAGGCGGTCCTCGAGCATTTGACTTTGGAACATCAAGTTGAGCTGGTGCTTTTCGTTGTCGTCAGATGGGGAAAAGAGAAGTTGTCCCTTGCCGATGACGAGGAGGGCCGTCTCGAGATCGGGGATATTATCATAAAAAAGGAGAGCATCCTTGAAAATCATGGAGATATCGACATGGCGGATTTCTACCGAATCGACCCTTTCCATGACTTGAGACGGAATCTTAATCTTGTAAAGCTGGCTAAGGTTGGTTCGCACATCCTTTTCGACGACGACGTATCCTCCAGCCCTGGCCGCGAGCTCCAACTGCCAGATTTCGATGAGGGCAGAGTAATCATTCTCACTAATCACCTGAAGAAAGAGGCACGGGTTATCGGGCGTGAAGCTCCCTTTATTAGCCCAATGGAGATGAAAAGTCTCCATCCGCAGCACATCGAAATAGCTGCGGAGGGCGGCTCTTTCCCTCTCTTGCAACGCTGGGGTAAAGGAAGCGAGATAAGAATCAAAATCTCGGGACTGGAGTGACTTTTCCAGATGAGCGATGAATCCGTTGATAACTTGATCCTGGCCAGAAAGGTTGGAGAAAAGAAGGAAAACGAGGAGCCAAGCAAGAAAAAGCTGGATAATTTTCTTTATCACTTATTTATTATACCAGAAAATAGAGAGCATTTTTTGTGCCAAGATTGGCCTGGTTTTCTTCCCCCGTGAGATAAAAAAAATGCTCGGCGCGTAAAATATTTTTACAACCAGCAACCCGAACCCGATAAAAGGCGCGGTTATGGTGCGGTCTTCTTCGATTGCCCCCTCTCGAAATCTTCCTCCCAGGTGACGAGGCTGTGATAATAAATCGAATCTCCCTCATCGAGCCCTCGGGTAATCTCGGTGATATGGGAGGTTGAGGAACCGAAAGCTTCAACGGCAAACACGACCGCCTTCTCCGGGTCAACATGCCGACCGCAAGTATATATATCCAGCGCTACATAACCATACTCTGGCCATGTGTGGGTGGAGATATGGGATTCCGAGATGACTACAACTCCACTCACTCCTTGGGGAGGGAACTTGCTGAAGGAAATGGACCAAACCTGGGCCCCGGCTACTTCCGCGGCTTTGACAAGAATTTGCTGCACTTTCTCGACACTGCCGATGATTTTCGGGTCGCAACCCGACGCTTCGACGATATAATGCCGACCCAGAGTGGCGTGGATTTCTTTGTCCATTTCTCCTCTCCTTCCTGAAATTTATAAGTTAGGAGATATATTTCCCCCTGTCAAGATATTTCTCATTTCATTAAATCATCACCCGCTTCTCTTCCTTGACGACATTGAGGACAAGGTGAGTGACTGTCCTATCCACGTAAGGTAAAGAGAGAATTCCCTTGATAAAATCATTAAGGTCATCCCGGCCCCTGAATAGACCGATGACGAGAGAATCCCATTCTCCGGTGATATCGTAGACAGCGGTTACTCGCCGATCCTCAGAAATCTTGTGCTGAGTCTCGAGCAGTTTTCCCTTGGAGATGCGCAGGGCGATAATGGCCATGAGGTCAAGTCCAAAGTGTTCTGGATTGACAACAGGGATATACCCCTTGATGACGCCAGCGCTTTCGAGTCGTTTAACCTTATTGATCACGGCCGTGGGCGAAGTTCCCACTACTTTGGCAATCTCCCGGAAGCTCTTTCGGGCATTCTCATTCATCACCCTGATGATTTTTTCTTCGAGCTCGTCAATCATTTCCCCCTCCGTTAAATGGTTAATAAATCACAATTATTTTAAATCATATGATAATATTTTTAATTATCCCATTGACAATTAAAATATTTATTTATAAAATAATGTGCAAATGTTAACATGGGCTCGGTTCTTTTACCCGTCCTCAATAATCCTAATCGAAGAGCGAGGCAAGGTCAACAAAATAGTTTCTATTCTTTGATTAAAAGGAGGTTTCCATGACTAAACCTTTAAGACCGGCTGACCAAGGGTACGGCTTTGAGACGGAGGAGGAAGTCCTTGAGTATGTCCTCAACCCGGCTAACCGGGTGGAATTTATCCGCCTCCATTTCCCCGACATCCTCGGTCGGCCGATGGATTTCGCCTTTCCCAGCGAGGAGCTGGAAAAAGCCTTTCGCGAGGGCAAGGGCTTTGACGGTTCATCGGTCGAGGGGTTTGTGCGCATTGAAGAAAGCGATTTGATCATCAAGCCTGAAGCACGGACCTTCCGTGTCTTGCCGTGGGAGTATGTCGGCTTTTCTGAGGAAATCCGCTGGCGAGAAGCAATCATGTTCGGCGACATCCTGACCCCAGAAGGCCGCCCCTACGAAGGGGACTCCCGCTCCATCCTCAAGAGAACACTCCAGCGCGCACGGGAAGAATACGGAGTGGAAGATTTCAAAGTCGGGCCAGAGCTCGAGTTTTTCATTTTCCCCAGCGACCGGGACACAAGCTTGACGGACGTCGGTGGCTATTTCTTTAGCGGAAAGCACGGCGGCATCCGTAAGGAAGTCCAGCTCCTCCTCAAGAAGATGGGCATCGAATCTGAATACGACCACCATGAGGTCGCCCACGGCCAGCATGAAATTGACTTGAAATACCAGAATGCCCTAGACATGGCCGACATCGGCATGCTCTTCCGGTACATGGTCAAGAAGGTATGCCGCATGCACAACCTCCATGCTACCTTCATGCCCAAACCCCTCAACGGTCAGAACGGCAGCGGCATGCATGTCCACCAGTCCATCTGGAAGGAAGGGAAAAACATCTTTTTTGCCCCCCGCAACAAGTACCACCTTTCCGACTTCGCTTACCATTACATGGCCGGGTTGATGAAACACGCGCGGGAGATTTCAGCCGTGCTCAGCCAGTGGGTGAATTCCTATAAGCGTTTGATCGAAGGTTATGAAGCTCCGGTTTACATCGCCTGGGGACAAAGGAACAGGTCGGCCTACATCCGCGTGCCCGAGTACCAACCGGGCAAAGAGTCGGCGACCCGGGTTGAGCTCCGCTCGCCCGACCCGGCGTGCAACCTCTACCTGGCTTTTGCCACCATGCTCATGGCCGGGCTAAAAGGAGTCAAGGAAGGCTATCCTCTTCCCGACCCGGTGGAAGAAAATATCTATAAGATGTCCGGCGCCAGACAAAAAAAATTGGACATCCATGTTCTTCCCCGGAACCTCGAGGAAGCAGTCAAGCTGATGGAAAAAAGTGAGCTGATGCGGGAAACGCTGGGCGACCATATCTTCAAGACGTTTATCGCCAATAAGAAGGCAGAAATAGAAGAATACAACATCAACGTCTCCCGCGAATTCGAAAAACAAGTCAGCGACTTCGAGGTTCGAAAGTACCTACCCTTCCTCTGAGAAGGCGGTATTATCAACTATCCAATCAGCCCACAAGGTCCTCAGGAAGCAGAAAAACTTAAGTAATGATGACGTATTGGGGCACTTGACATCCTGAAGGCAGAGGCCTGGACGCATGGTTGAAGTTCCCGCAGTAAAGAAACCTAAATTAACACGCCCGCACCCGAGGGGTGGCGTGGTTCGGGGGCCCGCCGACCCGAGCGTGCTTCGCAATCCCAACCCCGAGCCTCCACA
>Ga0209102_1000123_pt1 | contig 51962 bp, 44 predicted proteins | sample ConPoolayeHmetaG_FD_185483 | JGI IMG/M metagenome (GOLD analysis project Ga0209102, IMG submission 185483) | Hot spring microbial mat communities from California, USA to study Microbial Dark Matter (Phase II) - Cone Pool mat layer H metaG... ...
TAGAAATGGGTTTCTGATTAAAACAAACGAAAGTTAAGATTTCTATGGACCATTTAAGGTAGCCGCACCACGGGTTTCTTCAATACCCCTCTCGGGCTTATCCCCCCACTTCTGAGTGAGGGATTACAGAAAAAGCGAAGGAGAAGAAATGCCAGTAAAAAGGCAGAGATTCGGTCTCCCGAGCGGAGTCTATTATCTTTCAGGAAATGAAGCCTCTGCAGAAGGGGCTATTACTGCTGGATGTCGATTCTATGCTGGTTATCCTATTACGCCCTCCAGTGAATTGATGGAACGAATGGCCCTTCGACTAAAGGAGGTTGGAGGGGTTTTTATTCAGATGGAGGATGAGATTGCCTCTATCTGTGCTGTGATTGGAGCCTCATGGGCAGGGGCTAAGGCGATGACGGCGACTTCTGGACCAGGATTCAGTTTGATGCAAGAAGCCATTGGGTATGCCGCATTTACGGAGACCCCTTGTGTCATTGTAGATGTCCAGAGGGCTGGTCCCTGTACCGGGCAGGCCACAAGGGTGGGAAGTGGAGATATTATGCAGGCCAAATGGGGATCTCATGGGGACTATCAAGTCATCGCTTTTTCTCCATGGTCATCCCAGGAGATGTATGATTTTACTATTAAAGCCTTTAATTTGAGTGAGAAGTATCGGGTTCCTGCCTTTGTGATGGCCGATGAAGCGGTGGGTCATCTTAGAGAGACGATCCGGATTCCTGATAAGGTGGAGGTATGGAACCGTAAAAAACAGAAGGGAGCCCCTCCTTTTGGAACCGAAGAGCTGGATGGAGTTCCTCCAATGCCCTCCTTTGGAGAAGGAGAGAGGCTTCTGGTCACAGGATCCACACACGATGCCTTCGGGTATCGGAAGACGGATGATCCCGAGGTTCATTCTAAGCTCGTTCAGAGGATCAATCAGAAGATATTAAATCACAAAAAAGAGATCGTTGAGATAGAAGAGCACTTCTTGGACGAAGCTGAGATAGCCATCGTTTCCTACGGGTTTACGGCGCGAAGCAGTCTCTATGCGGTAAAGGAGTTGAGAAAAGAGGGCCGAAGGATTGGGATGATGAGGCTCAAGACCCTCTGGCCTTTTCCGGACGAGAAGGTATCGGAACTTGGGCGAAAGGTGAAAAAGATTTTGGTCCCGGAGATGAACTTCGGGCAGGTCGCAGGGGAGGTAAGGAAATACTGCTCCTGTGAAGTCATCCCTTATTATCAGACCAACGGGGAGATCATCCGCCCTGAAAGGATTGAAGCCATATTGAAGACCCTATGAGATCAAGTTGAATTCAGCAGGGGTCGTATTCCCTCACTCAGATCGGGAATAAACCCGAGAGGGATGTGGAGCGTTCTATGGGTTTCGGAAAGACTCCTGTCGGGCTTAAATTTATTTCCACCCTTCAGTGAGGGGGTACCAGGGGTCAAACATGGTTAGAGCATTGGAGAAGTATATTCGACCAGGGATCAAGACCACACCCTTCTGTCCGGGTTGTGGGCATGGAATCCTCATGGGTCTTATTCTAAGAGCGATTGATGAGCTCCAGATGGATATGAAAAAGATGCTCTTTGTGTCTGGAATTGGATGTGCGGCTTGGATCCCGAGTCCACACTACAATGGGGATACGCTTCATACCCTTCATGGAAGGGCCTTAGCCTTTGCTACTGGAGCCAAACTCTTCAATCCCGATCTTTGTGTATTGGTTGTCAGCGGAGATGGAGATCTCTCTTCTATCGGTGGGAATCATCTTATTCATGCAGCAAGGAGAAATATCGATCTCAAGGTCATCTGCGCAAACAATATGATTTATGGGATGACAGGAGGCCAGGTTGCCTCCACCACTCCCAAGGGATCGAAAACCTCTACCACGGATGAGGGAAATCCCTATCCTCCTTTTGACCTTTGTCGTCTGGTAGAAGCCGCCGGAGCCACCTATGTGGCCCGATACTCGGTGACCCAACCTGTGGCTCTTGTCCGTGCCATTAAAAAGATTCTCCTCCGAGAAGGATTCTCTTTTATCGAAGTCCTCTCTCCTTGTCCCACCCAATACGGAAGACGAAATCGACTCGATCGTCCAGAGGATTTGATCCGTGATCTCATTCGACGATGCATCCCAGTAGAAGAAGCCGAAGGGATGAGGGAGGAGGAACTTGCTGAAAAGATTATTACAGGAGAATTTTTAGGATGAACAGGATCCAGCAGATTCGATTCAGTGGTTTTGGAGGTCAAGGGGTGGTTCTTGCCGGTTTGCTTTTAGGGCAGGCAGGTGCCCTGGAAGGAAAATATGTTTCAGGTTCCAATTCTTATGGGGCTCAGGCAAGGGGTTCGGGTTGTAAATCGGAGGTGATCCTTTCGGACCATCCGGTCGATTTTCCTCATCTCACCATTGCCGATATCCTAATCACCATGTCTCAGGGGGCCTATGATCTCTACTGGAAGGAGGTTCGAGAAGATTCGGGGTTGATTCTTTATGACCGAGATTTTGTGACACCGAAAGAGAATCGAAGGGTGCAACAGATTGGGATTCCTGCGACCCACCTTGCCATTGAACGATTGAAGAATAAACAGGTTGCCAATATTGTCTTTCTGGGTGCTCTGGTTGAATTGACTCGGATCGTTTCCCCTCAGGCCCTTCGTAAAGCGATGACCCTGCATGTGACGGAAAGATATCGGTCTCTTAATCTGAAGGCCTTTCGGTTAGGAATGGATGCAGGGAGGAAGATCCATGGTTGAAGGAAGGACCCATCACCCCATCATTGATCCTTCTCGTTGTCGTAGTTGTGAGGTTTGCCTGAGGGGTTGTCCCGCAGAGCTCATCTCTGAATATCGGAGAGAGAAGGAAAGTCTTAGAGGATGGCTCTATCAAGGGAGATTAAGAAAAGGGGAAACGGAAGAGAAGATTTCTCTTCCCCCCTGTCAGAAAGCCTGTCCTATTCATCAGGACACCAGAGGGTATGTGGCTCTTATCGCCAAAGGAAAGTTCAAAGAAGCACTTGAACTGATTCGAGAGGTCAATCCTCTGCCAGCAGTCTGTGGATATATCTGTCACCATCCTTGTGAAGAGGCCTGCCTTCGAGAGGAAGTCGACCATCCCATTCCCATTCGTCTTCTCAAACGATTCGTCGCAGAATTGGATCGAGAGAGGGAGGAACCCAAAAGAGTCGTTCGGGAAAGACGAGAGAAGGTCCTGGTCGTTGGATCAGGACCAGCAGGGCTTGCCTGTGCAAATGATCTGAGACGGATGGGCTTTAAAGTCACCCTCGTGGAAGCCCTGCCCGTACTTGGGGGAATGCTTGCAGTTGGGATTCCAGCATTCAGGCTTCCGAGAGAGGTGTTAAAGATGGAGATTGAGGGGATTCGAAGACTCGGAGTGGAGATGAAAACCTTAGAGCCTTTCCGCCTGGATGGAGACGGAAAGATCCTCAAGAGGTTGGGTGTGGATGCCCTATTTCTTTCCACAGGGGCCCATCGGAGTTCCAAATTGAATATCCCTGGAGAATCCCTTAAAGGGGTCTACCCAGGAGTGGAGTTTTTAAGAGAGATCAACCTTGGGAGAAAAGTGGCTATCGGAAAGAGGGTGGCTGTGATTGGGGGTGGAAATGTAGCCATTGATGTAGCCCGTTCGATCCTCCGTCTGGGTCGAAGGAGGGTGGATCTCTATTATCGACGATCCAGGGAAGAGATGCCTGCCCTTTCAGAGGAAGTAGAGGAGGCCATTCGTGAAGGGGTTCATCTTCATCTTCTCACCGCTCCGGTGAGGATCGTTGGAAGAGGAGGAAGGGTAGTTGGGATGGAATGTATGAAAATGGGGCTGGGAGAACCGGACGAGAAAGGGAGAAAAAGACCTATCCCTATTCCAGGTTCCAATTTTAGAATCGAAGCCGATACGGTGATCGCTGCCATTGGTCAGAAAGTGGATTTGAGATCTTTCAAAGGGATTGAGAAAAATCCGGATGGCACGGTCCGGGTGGATCCTCTCACCGGGCAGACGAATATCAAGGGGGTCTTTGCTGGTGGAGATATGGTGAGTGGCCCGAGCTGGGCTATCGATGCCATTGCTTCAGGGAAGAAAGGGGCAAAAGCTATTGCCGAATTTCTTTCCTAACCATCTTATCCGAAGGGGAATATGACGCGGGAATGTAAAAAAGAGGTCGTTCACAGGAAAAGACAGAAGGGATCTCCTCATAAAACCGGGAGAAAGGTTTCTCTTTCAGGAAAAGAGAGTCTCTTGAAGGAAGAGGCCGTCCAGGAAGCAAAGAGATGTTTGGGGTTAAGGGAATGTGAGGCCTGTGATCTCTGTAGTCTTCTCTGCCCCGATCTTTGTATCACACGGGATGAGAAGACAGGAGAAGTATTGATCGATCTGGATTACTGTAAAGGGTGTGGCATCTGTGCTGCCATTTGTCCCAAAGGGGCCATTCAAATGGTGATGGAGGAAGGGAGATGAATAAGAGGCAAAGGATCGATCTTAATTCGGATGTAGGGGAGAGTTTTGGGGCTTATAAAATAGGGCTCGATGAAGAGGTCATCCCCCATATTACCTCTGCCAATATTGCCTGTGGATTTCATGGAGGAGATCCATCCGTGATGAGGAAAACCGTTTCTCTGGCCAAGAAGCATGGCGTAGAAGTGGGAGCCCATCCCGGATTTCCAGACCTTTTAGGTTTTGGAAGAAGAAATCTGGATGCTACCCTCGAGGAGATTCAGGATTACATCCTCTATCAGACAGGAGCTCTCCAGGCCTTTGTAGCGGCTCAGGGGCTCAAGCTTCAACATGTAAAAGCCCATGGAGCCCTCTATAATATGGCCGTCCAAAATCCTGCGATTTGGGAAGTGATGATGAAAGCCCTCTCCAGTCTGGACAAGGAGTTGATTCTGGTCGTCCTGGCTTCTTCCCATCGTAATGCTCTCAAAGAGATGGGAAAACAGTATGGGATCCGAATCGCCTTTGAGGCATTTCCAGACCGAGCCTATAGCCGAGAAGGGACTTTGGTCTCGAGAAGAGAGAAGGGCGCTGTTCTGCACGATCATGAAATAGTGGCCCAAAGGGCATTGAAGATGGCTTTGGAGGGGAGAGTGACTGCCATTGATGGAACTGAAATTGAACTTCAAGCCGATACCCTTTGCGTTCACGGAGATAACCCTTCGGCTGTCGAGATGGTCAAGAGAATTCGGGAAGTCCTAATGGCCCATGGAGTGGAAGTTCTTGCCATGAAACATTTTCTCTGAGGAGGAAAGAACTTAATTCGTGGGGCTCTATCCAGAGGCTATTTTTAGATGGGTAGGAGATCGAGGCCTTCTCCTCGAATTTGGAGATAGGATTGGTCAGGAGATCAATGAGAAGGTCAGAAGGATGGCCCTTGCCATTCAAAAAGAATCCATCGAGGGGGTCATAGAGACCATCCCGACCTATCGATCTCTTCTTGTGATCTATCATCCTTTAATTCTCCCCGTCGAGGAGTTGAAAAGAAGACTTCGGAAACTCGAAAAGCAACTTCAGGAATTTCCTCTCCCTGAGCCCAAATTAACCCGAATACCGGTCCTCTACGGAGGGGCTTACGGGCCTGATCTCGAGTTCGTCGCCAGCTATCATCAAATTTCTCCAGAAGAGGTCATTCGTCTTCATTGCAGCAAACCCTACTTTATCTATATGATTGGCTTTATGCCTGGATTCCCTTATATGGGAGAGCTCCCCGAGGCCCTGGTCACCCCAAGACTGAAGACACCAAGGCTTTCTGTCCCCAAAGGGTCTGTGGCCATTGCCCAGAGACAGACAGGCATCTATTCGATGGAGAGTCCAGGAGGGTGGCAGATCATAGGGAGGACACCGGTTGAATTATTTGACCCCAATCGAACACCTCCTTCCCTTCTTCGGATGGGAGATCTCGTGGAGTTTTATCCGATCAGTGAAGAGGAATATTTGAATTGGGATAAAAAAGATGGAAAGGGTGGAGGCCTTTGAGGTATTAGCCCCAGGGATTCTTACGACCCTTCAGGATCTTGGTCGATTCGGATATGCTCAGTTTGGAGTCCCTCCTTCTGGAGCCCTGGATCCTTTTTCTTACCAGATTGCCAATCTCCTGGTTAAAAACACTGGAAGCGAAGCCTGTCTGGAAATCACTTTGACAGGATTGAAATTAAGAAGCCTGGGTGAGTTTCTTATTGCGATCACGGGAGGGAATCTTTCACCAACCCTCAACGGAGATCCCTTAGAGATGTGGAAGGCCCATCTTGTGATCGAGGACGACGTCATTACATTTAGAAGAGTTCAATCCGGATGTCGAGCCTATCTTTCAGTGAGTGGAGGCTTCGCTGTGGAGAAAATGATGGGGAGTTACTCCACCTATCTCTCCGGGAAATTTGGAGGGTTAGAAGGAAGGGCTCTTAGAAAAGGGGATATCCTCTTCCGATTCAACCACTCCTATCCTTTGGATCGAGTGGGGCTCGGATTTCCGGAAGATTGGATTCCCCAATTTGGCCGAGAGGGGACATTGAGGGTCATCTTAGGGCCTCAAGAAGACCATTTTACCGAGAAGGGGTTTCAAACTTTTTTTTCGTCTATCTATGAAGTGACTCCTCAAAGCGATCGGATGGGAATTCGACTTCGGGGCCCTGTGGTGGAAAGAAGATCCGACGTGGAAGAATCCATTATCTCTGAAGGATTTCTTCCAGGTGCGATTCAGATTCCCGGGGATGGAAATCCAATCATCATCTTAAATGAGTTAGTCACAGGAGGCTATACGAAGATTGCCACTGTGATTTCTGTGGATCTTCCCAAGGTAGCCCAACTCAAACCAGGAGACCGGGTACGATTCCTTCCCATCTCTATTGAAGAGGCTCACTCTCTTCTCAGAGAACAGGAACAACGATTGAGTGATTTTAAGAAACGATCGGAGTAGGAGATGTCTTCTTCTTCACCTCTCTATCACATTTACGCCGTTAAATATGCCGGTCCTTTAAAAAGCTCAATGGCGATGGTTCTCTGGAATACCGATTGGGAAAAGACGATCGAGAGAAACTATTATCTCTGGGTCATTCAAGGGGAAAGGGAAACCTTATTGGTGGATTGTGGAGTAGCGCCTTCTCTCGCAGAGGAAAGGAAGATTTCGGGTTATGTGAACCCTGTGGACGTATTGAGGAGAATGGGAATAGAAGCCAGTGAGGTGAAAAAGATTATTCTCACCCACATCCACTTCGATCATGTCAGTGGAATAGAACTCTTTCCAAAGGCTACCCTCTATGTCCAGGAGAAAGAATTTCATTTCTGGATCAAGGATCCTATGGCTAAAAAACCTCCTTTTCTCAAGTTTACAGACCCGGTAGGGAATGCCTATCTGGCTAACCTCGAAGGAACCGATCGACTCATCCTTGTTCAGGGAGATCAAGTTCTGATGCCGGGGATTGAACTCCTCCTGGCTCCTGGTCATTCTCCAGGGCTTCAGGTCGTTGCGGTGAATACCCTCCGTGGCACTGCCATTGTAGGTTCAGATTGTGCCCATCTTTTCAGAAATTATGAGGAGGAGATCCCGAGTTCCTTCATCATCGATATGATTGCCTGGATGAAGACTTATGAGAGATTGAAATCCAAGGTCTCCTCTTTGGACCTCCTCTTTCCTGGCCATGATCTCAAGATGTGGACAGATTATCCCCGGGTTGCCGAAGATATTACTCGTCTGGTTTAGTTCGAAAAGGATCTCTGACTCATAATGGTTGGATTTAGGGTTGGTTTTCCTTGACGATGAAATTGACTCTGGGCGATTGGGAGAAAGGATTCCGATCGATCCAAACCTTACAGCCATAGACCTTTTCGATATGTTCCGGAGTAATGACTTCCTCCGGAGAGCCCACGCAATAGATCTTTCCTTTTTGAAGAAGAATAAGCCGATCACAAAATTCCGAAGTGAGATTGAGATCATGGGAGGCCAGGATGATCGTGAGTCCCTTCTCACGATTGAGATTTAGAATGAGGTTCAGGAAATCGAGCTGATGATGGATATCGAGATTGGCAGTGGGTTCATCGAGAAGGATAACCTCTGGCTCCTGGGCCAACGCTCTTGCAATAAAAACCCTTTTTCTTTCCCCTCCCGAGAGTTCATCCAGATACCTTTCTCTCAATGGAAGAATCTCTGTCCACTCCATTGCCCTTTGAGCGATTTCCAGATCCTTCTTCCCTTCAAATAAGAGGGAGCCTAAATAAGGGGAGCGTCCCATCAGAACGACCTCTTCGACACGAAAGGGAAAAAGAGGATAATTCTCCTGGGCGACGACGGCAATCTTTTTTGCAATCTCACTTCGACTCATTTTTTGAAGGGGTTTATCCTCGAAGAGGACCTGTCCCTTTTGGGGAGAGAGAAGACGGTAGAGAATCTTGAGGAGGGTGGTTTTTCCGGACCCGTTGGGACCGATCATTCCTACAAAACCCCCTCGTTCAATTTTAAAAGAGATATCTTGAAGGACCCAATCCTGATGGTATTGGAAATAGATGGATTGAACTTCAATCATAAAGTTTTAACTCCCTTTCTCCTTCGGAGAAGATAGATGAAGAAGGGTCCTCCAAAGGCTGCGGTAATCACTCCTACTGGAAGTTCTACAGGAGCAAGGAGGGTTCTTGCCAGGGTGTCAGAAAGGATGAGGAAAGAAGCCCCGATGAGGGCAGAGGAGGGAAGAAGGAGTCGATGGTCAGCTCCGAAGAGAGTCCTTGCTCCATGAGGGACGATAAGCCCCACAAAGCCTATTAATCCACAAACCGAAACGGAGGCCGCAGTGATCAAAGAGGCGGAGAGGTAGGAGAGGAGTTTTAATCGTTCCACAGAGAGGCCCATCTGGATGGCTCCTTCCTCTCCAAGGAGCAGAAGATTATAGTGTCGAGAACGGGAATAGAGGAAGAGAAACCCAAGGAGAATATAAGGGAAGACGATCCGAAGGGAGATAAAATTGGAGAAACTGAAATCTCCCATTAACCAGAAGAGGATGGTATGGAGCTCTTCTTTTTGAGAGAGGGATAACAGAAATAGGATGACGGCTGAAAGAAAGGACCCGGTGACCACCCCTGCCAGAAGGAGGGTGTTTGGATGGATTTTCCCATTCTGTCTTCCAAAGTAAAAAACTACTCCTATCGTGAAGAGGGCTCCTGTAAAAGAGGCCACAGGAAGACCGAAAGAGGTGGCGCTTAAACCCAGAAGAATAGCCAGAATGGTTCCAACGGCTGAACCGCTGGAGACCCCTAAGATATAAGGGTCGGCCAGGGGATTTCTCAGGAGGACCTGAAAGATGACCCCTGCCATCGAGAGTCCAGCTCCTACCAATCCTGCCAGAAGAACCCTTGGAAGACGAAGGGAGAGGATAATCATCTCTTCGGCGTCCCTTTCTTTTTCACCTAACTCCATCAGGGAGCGCAAAAGGATGGTGATCGTCTGGGGAGGTTTAATCTTCACGCTCCCGACAGTCATAGAAAAAAGAACGATGAGCAAGAGAAGGAGAGTTAAAAGAGAGGAGATGGCGATTACTTTTTTCAGAGTCACCCTTTTCATTTCGATTCCTTTTCCGGAGGTCTAAGCAGAGGGCCTCGATGGATCAATCGGGCCATTTCCTCAAGGCCCTCAATCATTCTCGGAGAGGGTCTATCGATAAGGTCGGAATGAATAAGGTGAATCCGGCCCTGTTTGACCGCAGGGATGGTTTTCCATCGATTCCATTCTGAGATCATCCGATCGTAGTCTCCTTTGGGATTCATTGTGCTTATGATAATGACCTCCGGAGATCTTCGCAGAACCTCTTCTCTTCCGAAGCGAGGATACATCTGTCTCTCCTCTCCAGCAATATTTTCTCCTCCTGCCAGACGAATAAGGTCATCGGCAAAGCTCCCCTTTCCAACCGTGACCATAGGAGACTCCCCGATCTGGAGGAAAACCCGAGGTCGGGGAAGAGATTTTGTTTTTTCTATCACCTTTTGTTTTCGCTCTTTCATCTCCTGAATGATGGATGAAGCCCTCTCCTCCCGATGGACGACTTGCCCAAGGTGAAGGATACTCTGGAGAACATCGTCAAATTTTTTGGGAAAGATCACATAGGTAGGGATTCCCAGCCCCTCCAGACGATTCACCATCTCTCTTGTATTCCCAGCTCCTGTCGCAATGACCAGGTCAGGTTTAAGGGAGAGAATCCTTTCAAAGTCAACACGAATATAGCTTCCCACAGGAACCTTTTCTTTCGCCTTTTCAGGATAATTACAATTCAGAGTCACTCCGACAATGGCTTCGTCCATGCCCAGGGCAAAAAGGATCTCTGTAATATTTGGGGCTAAGGAGATGATTCTTTTAGGAGGGCCTGTAAGCGTTACCTTTCTACCGACTTCATCAATAAAGATGGAAGAAGGGAAAGCCCTTTCTCTCCAAGAAAGAAGGATGAGAAGGAGTCCAAGGAGATAGAGAACCCAGGGTTTCTTATCACAGCAAAGAGGGTGAAAGTCACTTCTCATTGGAGTTGAAATTTGATCGGGATATTGACCCAGAAGGTCACCCGATCCTCTCCTTTTTGGGCGGGGATGAATCTCCATTGTTTTATCGTTTCCATGGCCGATCGATCAAGGATTTCATAGCCTGAGGAACGTCGGATCTCAATCTGTCCAACTTGCCCATTGGGGAGGACCTCCACTCTCAAGATGACTTCTCCCTCGTATCCTTTTTTCCTGGCTTCTCGAGGATAGATGGGTTTTGGGTTCTCGACATATTTAGGATAAATCAGGCGGACCTCTTTTTCCGGTGGGGAAGGGTTCTTTTTAACCCCTTCAGAAGGAACCGCTGAAAAAGGGAGTTGGAGAACGGATTTCTTATGACTTTCCTCCTCGAATCGGTCTTCCATTTTGGAATCGGAAGAATCCCTTAAGGAGACCATTCGAATGTCTTCTTGAATGCTATTAGAAAATTCAAAGGATTCAGATTCAGGAGGGATTGAGGGAGTAGGAGGTGGAGGAACTCGTGCGACGATGGGCTCCGCCCCCTTTTTTTCCTCCTCAACGACCATTTCTTCTTGGATTGAATTTTCTATTCCCTTGTTTGAATCCGGTATTTCCTCCTTCAAAGAGGGTTTCTGAGCCGAAACCATTTTGGGCTTAGGTTCAATAAAGAGTTTTGAGATAGAGACTTCGAGGGGATCGAAATGGGGAGGAGAAGGTTTTAAATCTAAGTCTGGAAGGAGGAGTGAAAAAAGAGAAAAAATGAGCAGATGAATCCCTAAGGAGAGGAAGGCAGAGATCTTCAAACCTTTCAATTTTTTCATTTCCTCATTATCCATTCAAATCAAAATGAAAAACAAAAAGCCCGGTCTTCAGTTGAAGACCGGGCTTTTTGCCTCATTTACCCCTTCACAGTCTCCCACCGAAGACCTTCAGTGAAGCGTATTCAGGCAGGTTTTCTGACTTACGGATCTTCCTACTTCCTGCCCCTTCCCAGTCTTTCTCTTCAGACCAGTGGTTGCTGGCAGGTTTCGTCCCCGATTACAGCGGCGTGGCCGTCCTCGATTTTCACGAGGTTCCCTTTTAGGTCAAAGACCACCTGAATACGAATTTTTTAAATTTATATCATAAATCCATACAGAAAGCAAACAATGAAATAAAATTGATGGGATAGCTTGAGTGAAGCATTACAAATTGACTCTCTGGGTAAATTATAGTATTTTTAATTAATGGATAGAGGGGGTAAACCCCTCTTTCCTATTTTCACTCTTTGGGATGAAATTGGATGAAAGAATTTTTGTCCCTTGTTTCTAAACCAAGCAGGTATTTAGGGCAGGAGATCAATTCCATAAGAAAAGATCTCTCCACCGTCAAACTAAAATTCTGTCTCGCCTTTCCCGATGTTTATGAGGTTGGGATGTCCCACCTGGGAATTCAAATTCTTTATTCCCTTCTTAATCAAAGAAGCGAGATCGCTTGCGAGAGGGTTTTTGCTCCTTGGATCGATATGGAAAGGTATCTGAGAGAAAAGGGAATTCCCCTCTCCTCCCTTGAATCTTCTCTTCCGCTTTCTCAATTTGACATAGTGGGTTTTTCTCTTCAATACGAACTTTCATTTACCAATGTCCTTAATATGCTTGAGCTTTCTCACCTCCCCCTCCTATCGAAAGATCGGGATGAGCGATTTCCCCTGATCATCGCTGGGGGGCCAACCTGTTTTAATCCCCTCCCGGTAGCTGACTTTTTCGATGCCTTTGTGATTGGAGATGGAGAGGAGGTCACTCTCGAGATCGTGGATTTAGTGATTCAATGGAAAACCTCGAAGGGGAAAAAGGAGGAGCTGTTAAAATCTCTTTCCAAAATTGAAGGGGTCTATGTTCCCAGTCTTCATCAAGGCGAGCCGATTCGAAAGAGGCTTCTCCCGGACCTCCACCGCACTTCTTTTCCCACCTCTCCAATTGTTCCCTATATGAGAATCGTCCATGACCGTCTCAATCTGGAGATGGCTCGAGGGTGCAAAAGGGGTTGTCGGTTTTGTGAAGCAGGCTTCATCTATCGACCTTATCGAGAGAGAAGTCCGGAGAGTATAAAAGAAGTGTTGAAACAATCCCTCCCTCGGACAGGATATGAAGAGTTTTCCCTCCTCTCCCTGAGTGCAGGAGACTATTCCTCGATTGCTCCTCTTCTCTCTACGCTCATGGATTGTTACGAACCAGAAAAGATCGCCATCTCCCTTCCCTCCCTAAGAATAGAGAGCATCGTGTCCCATCTGGCGAAAGAGATCCAGAGGGTCAGAAAGACAGGTTTTACCCTTGCCCCCGAAGCAGCCACCGAACGAATGAGAAGGGTCATTAACAAGGAGATGGATGAGGAGCTTCTCTTTCAGGGACTCAGGGACCTTTTCGCTAAGGGGTGGAGGAATGTGAAGCTGTATTTCATGATCGGCCTCCCCACGGAAAGAGAAGAGGATCTGGAGGCGATCTTAACCCTTTCTCATAAACTTGCTTTATTGGGTGAGAGGCAGAAACTCTCTCCCCATATCAGTGTCAGCGTGTCTACTTTCGTCCCAAAGCCTCATACCCCTTTTCAGTGGACCTCCCAGATTTCTCTCCGGGAGATGGAGGAGAAACTTCAGTTTCTTAAAAAGGGACTAAAAAAGAACCTTCGATTGAAATGGCAGGATCCCTATCTTAGCTTTTTAGAAGCGGTCTTCTCAAAGGGGGATCGGAGACTCTCCCGGGTTTTGATGGAGGCCCGTCGTTTGGGGTGCCGTTTCGATGGGTGGAGTGATCAGTTCCGCTATGATCGGTGGAGAGAGGCCTTTGAGAGAGCGGGGGTTGATCCAGAGGAATATAGAAAAGCAAAAACCTCCACCGATCCACTCCCATGGTCCTTCATTGAGACAGGGGTAAACACCCATTTCCTCTGGGAGGAATATCAAAGGGGGATGCGCGAAGAACTGGGTCTCCCTTGTGTAGGGAAGGATTGCCATCGTTGTGGAGTTTGTGACGGTCAAGCAATTATGGTGAAAGAAGGCGATGGGTGGAGAGAATTTTCAGAGGGCTTAAAGGTTTCTCGAACGGGGGAAGAACGAAGGAAATCGATCCTCAGGAAATTCCGCCTCACGTTTACTAAAAAGGGAGATCTCCGATTCCTAAGTCATCTTGAACTGGCCCACCTCTTTTATCGAGCAGCCAGGCGAGCCCATCTTCCCCTTTGCTACTCGGAAGGGTTTCATCCCATGCCCCGGATTATCTTTGAAAGAGCCCTCCCGGTGGGAGTCGAAAGTCTCAGTGAGAAAGTCGATATGGAGTTGGCCGGGAAAATGTTTCCTGAGGAGATAAAAGAGAGACTGAATCGAACCCTCCCAGAGGGGATCGAGATCATGGAGGTCAAAGAGCTTCCTCTCTCTCTTCCTTCTACCTCTCCCCTTCATCGGGTCACCTACTGGATCCCTCTCGATCATCTTATGACAAAAGAAGATCTTTATTCTGCGATTCAAAAGGCATGGGAAAAAGAGGAATTTTTTATTATCCAGAAGAGGAAGGGAAAGAAGAGAAGATTGGATCTCCTTCCATTAATCGAAAAGATGGAGGTAAAAGAGGATAGAGGGGGCGAATTTGGACTCCTTCTGGTTCTCCGAAGTTCAGGGGGGAAGATGGCTAAACCCCATGAGGTATTGGAGGCAGTCCTGGGTTTGAAGGGAGAGGCCCTGGCCCGATGTCACGTAATCAAGATAGAGTAAAGCAGGAGAATACCCTATGACCAACGAATTAATTATCAATGTAAAACCATGGGAGACAAGGGTGGCCTTTATTGAAGATCGTGTCCTCTCAGAGCTGTTTATCGAGCGCACCAAGGATAGGGGAATCATCGGGAATATCTATAAAGGAAAAGTCGTCAAAGTCCTTCCAGGAATGCAGGCCGCTTTTGTGGATATTGGGTTAGAGAAGGCTGCCTTTCTTTATGTCTCGGATGCCTACGGGGCGTTGGATATGTTTGAAGAGATGGGGTTTTCAGGAATGGAAGTACCTTCCTCCTCTAATCCTCCTTTTCCGATTGAAGAGATCCTTTCCGAGGGACAGGAGATTGTGGTCCAGGTTTCTAAAGAGCCTCTGGGGACAAAGGGGACTCGGATTACCTCCCATATTACCCTTCCTGGCCGCTATCTGGTCCTCATGCCCATGGTGGATCATGTGGGCGTATCCAGAAAGATCAAGGATGAGAAAGAGCGGAGAAGGCTGAAAGAGATTGTCCAGAGCATAAAACCCCCTTCCAATGGATTTATCGTTCGCACGGCCAGTGAAGGGGCCGAGGCTGAAGAGATTCGAAATGATATGGAATTTCTCCTTCAACTTTGGCGCAACATTCAGAAAAAGAAGGAGAATGTGACCGCTCCTGCTCTTCTTTACAGCGATCTCACCTTGATCCTTCGAGTCCTTCGGGACATGCTCTCCCCACAGGTTCACCGGATCGTGGTGGATTCAAGGGAGGAGTATGAGAATATCCTTTCTTTTATCAATACCTATATGCCCAAACAAAAGTATGAGGTCATTCTCTATGAAGAGAAGGAGCCCATCTTTGAGGCCTATGGGATTGAGATGGAGATTGATAAGCTTTTACAAAGAAAGGTCTGGCTGAAATCGGGGGGATACATTGTCATCGATATCAATGAGGCCCTGGTGGCCATCGATGTGAATACCGGGAAATATGTTGGGAAGAGAAATGTTTCGGATACCATTCTTAAGACCAATCTGGAAGCGGCTAAGGAGATTGCCTACCAGTTGAGGGTTCGAAATATTGGAGGAATTATCATTATCGATTTCATTGATATGGAGAGAGAGGGAGATCGAGAAAAGGTGATCCAGGCCCTGGAAGAGGCTCTGAAGAAAGACCGACAGAAAACGACCCTCTTTAAGATCTCGGAGCTGGGATTGGTAGAAATGACTCGTAAACGGACCCGGGAGAATCTCTCGAGAATTTTAGGAGAATCCTGTCCCTACTGTGAAGGGTCAGGAATGGTTAAGTCAAAGACAACCGTCTGCTACGATATCTTTCGCGAAATCGAGAGGACCGCTTCCCATTTAGGAGGAAATAGTATCCTGGTGGAAGCCCATCCCGATGTGGTGGATATGCTGTATGAAGAGGAGAGAAGCGGGGTGGAGGAATTGGAGCGAAAATTGAAAAAAAAGATTGTCATCAAATCAAAGTTAGGTTTTCATCAGGAACAATTCAATATCATTGAAATTTGACAATGGCTATCAAATCTTTTAATATTTTTATTTAATTCATTCGGGAGAGGACAATGTTTGCAGTGCTAAGAACCGGAGGAAAGGAATATAAGGTTTCCAAAGGGGATATCATCCGGGTGGAGAAACTGGAAGGAAAGGTCGGCGATTCCGTAACCCTCAAAGAGGTCTTGATGGTAGGGGAGGGGGATAACATTCAGATTGGAAATCCTACCCTGGACCAGGCGACGGTCATCGGAGAGATTATTCAACAGACAAAGGGGAGGAAGATCCTCACTTATAAGATGAAAAAGAGGAAGAATTACCGTCGAATGAAAGGTCATCGTCAACATTATACCTATTTGAAGATCCAGGAGATCACGATTCAATAGATTGGGGGGAGATTGTTATGGCTCATAAAAAAGCAGGAGGAAGCTCACGGAATGGAAGGGACAGTCCGGGGCAGCGCCTTGGAGTGAAGCGTTTTGGAGGTCAATGGGTAAAGGCAGGAAATATTCTGGTACGGCAGAAAGGGACCCGAATCTTTCCTGGAGCGAATGTGGGGATGGGGAAAGATTTTACTCTCTTTGCCAAGATAGATGGATTTGTCATATATGGACAAAAAGGGGGGGATAAAAAGATCGTAAGTGTTTCTCCAACCCTCTAAGCCTCCTTTTTTGAGATATTGCCATCGTTTCAGATCGAAATGAAATTTGTAGATGAAGCCAAAATTTTGGTCAAAGGGGGCGATGGGGGGAATGGATGTATCAGTTTCAGAAGAGAAAAGTTTGTTCCTAAAGGAGGTCCAGACGGAGGGGATGGAGGAAAGGGCGGGGATGTGATCCTCCTGGCAGATGGACAACTTTCAACCCTTCTCGATTTTACCTACCTTCAACAATTTCGAGCCCAAAAAGGGAGTCACGGAAAAGGCAAGGATCAGACTGGAAAGGATGGAGAGGATCTGATTATTCGGGTCCCGGTGGGCACTCTGGTCAGGGATGCAGAGACGGGAGAGGTTCTTCAAGATTTAATCTTCGATGGACAGAAATTTATTGCAGCTCGGGGAGGACGAGGGGGAAGAGGAAATGCGAGGTTTGCTACCCCTACTCATCGAACTCCTCGTCATGCCGAAAAAGGGGAGAAGGGGGAGGTTCGTTGGCTTCGTCTGGAGCTTAAGCTTCTTGCGGATGTGGGCCTGATCGGATATCCCAATGTAGGAAAATCTACCCTTCTTTCCAAGATCTCTTCGGCAAAGCCAAAGATTGCCGATTATCCTTTTACCACGCTGGTTCCGAATCTGGGAGTGGTAAGGAGCGAAGAAGGAAGAGCTTTCGTTGTTGCCGATATTCCTGGACTCATCGAGGGAGCTTCTCAAGGAGCAGGACTGGGGTTAACCTTTCTCCGACATATCGAGAGAACCCGACTCTTGGTTCACCTGTTAGAGGTCACCGAAGAGAAAGACCGAAGTCCCATTCGGGATTTTGAGACCCTTAATAAAGAATTAAGGGCCTATCACCCCTCCCTGATCGAAAAGAAGCAGTTGGTCGTTCTCAATAAGATTGACCTCCCTTATGTTCGAGAGAAGGCCGAAGAAATAAGGCACCAATTTGAGAAGATGGGGCATTCGCTCCATCTCATTTCTGGGAAGACAGGGGAGGGAGTTGAGGAGTTGATGGACCTCCTCTTGCAAATATTGGAATCAGAAGAAAAGGAGCGATGAAGCGGAGGATTTAAAATTGATGATTAAAATTTTATAATTATAAAGGATTGATTAAAGAGCGGGAATGGGAAAGAGGGTAGGTCTTTTTGGAGGAACGTTTAACCCTATTCACCTTGGTCATCTAAGGGGCGCAGAGGAGATAAGGGAGGCCTTTGATTTGGAGGAGGTCATCTTCATTCCTTCCTCCATCCCCCCTCACAAGGTTTCCGAGAAGGTGATAGAAGCAAAATATCGTCTGGAGATGGTGCGGTTGGCCATTTCTGAAAATCCTTTCTTTAGCCTTTCCGATATTGAACTGAAAAGACCTGGAAAATCCTATTCGATTGATACCATTCAGTATTTCAAGGAGACCTATCCATGGACTCTCTACTTTATTTTAGGAAGCGATGCTTTTGTGGAGATAGAAACGTGGAAGGAGTACCAGAGGCTCTTCACCCTATGCGATTTCATTGTCATGGTGAGGCCAGGGGTTCAGGGCCATTCTCTCACGTCCCGTCTGCCGAGCTCTCTTCGAACTCATTTTCGTCCAGAGGGGAAAGAGGGAAAATGGATTCATTCCTCTGGACATTGCCTCTTTTTTAAGGAGATCACGTTTCTGGATATCTCTTCTACAAAAATTCGTGAAGCGATTGCTCATGGGAAATCGGTCAAGTACCTTCTTCCCCCTGGAGTGGAGAGGTATATTAAAGAATGCGGACTCTATCGAAACCTCGGAGGCGAGGTTTAACTCCATCTTTTTTGTTGCGATCGTTTTATTTTCTGTTATAATGCTACACCTAAAATCATTTTGATAGGAGGATATGAGTCCAGACTCAAAGACCAAGTTAACCCTTTGCATCAAGGCAGCGATTGAGAAAAAAGCCCTTGATCCCGTTCTTCTGGAATTGAAGGGACTCTCTTCCGTTACCGATTATTTTCTCCTTTTTACCGGAAAGTCGGATCGCCAGGTCCAGGCAATTGCTCAAGCCATTGAGGAGGAGCTGAAAAAAAAGGGAATTGTTCCGCTGGGACAAGAAGGGACGGAGCAAGGGAGATGGATCCTGATGGATTATGAGGATGTGGTGGTTCATATCTTTCTCGAACCTGTTCGGAAATTTTATGATCTCGAAGGGCTCTGGATTGAAGCCCCTCGAATTGATTTGATCAAAGGAGTAGATCTTGACAATGGGACAAGGAGAGCAGAGAAAAGAACTCGATAAAAAGACATTGGAGCGGTTCAAAAAAATCCTTCTCAAAGAGAGGGAACAAATCGTTGGGGAGGTGATACAAACCTACAAGTCCTCTCAAGAGGTAGGACAGGATGGGATCCAGGATATTGGGGACGAGGCTTCCAATATCTATAATAAGCAGATCCTGATGAGCCTGAACGAGAGCGAACGGTTGAGACTCCAGGAAGTCGACGAGGCCCTCGATCGGATTGAGAATGGGACCTATGGAATTTGTGAGGAGTGCGGAGGTCCCATCAGTTTAAAACGGCTGGAGGTCAGGCCTGTGGCCAAATACTGTGTTCCCTGTCTGACCAAGCTGGAGAAAGGGAGATAAAAGATGTGGACCAAATTATTATTGATTATCCTTCTCATCCTGATCTCCCTTTTTTGCTGGATTTCCCTTATCAATCCTGTCGATTTGGAATTTCACTTCTTTGGAAGGGTGATTCCCACCAATCTTTCGACCCTGATGATCTCCTCTTTCGTTTTGGGAGCGATGCTCGTCTTTATCAGCACCCTTGCCCGCGATCTCAAGCGATCCGTTGAGCAGTACCGCCAATCTCGTAAAAGGAGGAAGGAGGAAGCCCTTCGAGAGGAATTGAATCGGGGGATGGAAGACTTTCTTCGGGGGGATTTCCAGAAGGCCAAGACCCACTTTATGGAGATCCTGAAGTCCGATCCTCTTCAGATCGATCTTTATTTGCGACTTTCGGAGATCGCCCTCAAGGAGAAAAAGGATGAAGAAGCCCTTCAGTGGCTGGAGAGGGCGAGGCTCTATGATCCGAGGAATATCAATCTCCTTCTGATGGAATCTGAGATCTACCAGCGAATGGGACGGAGGGAAGAAGCGATTCAGGCATTGAAGCGGGTGATTCGTTTGGACGAAACTAACCTGAATGCCCTAAAGAGCTTGAGAGGATTATATCAGGAGAATCAGCAATGGGAAGAGGCGATTCAAATCCAGAAGACCATTCTCAAACTCACCAAGGGGAAGGCCTCTGAGGAAGAGGAGAGGCTTTATCTTTTAGGATTGAGATACGAACGGAGTCGGAACCTTTCCGAGCAGAGGGATGAAAAGTCTCTCGAGGAAGCCTTAAAGTTGGCCAAAGAACTGATTCGGGAGGATAAGACCTTTCAACCCGGATTTTTACTCTTAGGAGATATTTATCGGCGATTGGGGAAGACGAATTCCGCAAGGAAGGTATGGAGAAAAAGTTTTAAACGATTTAAATCCATTCCTTTTATGCTCCGGCTGGAAGACCTCTATTTGAATGAAGAGGATCCGAGTGCCCTGCTTCAGCTTTACCAAAAAGCGATCGCCGAAGAACCTGAGAATTGGTTGCTTTATTTCTTTTACGCAAAGCTCTGTTTAAGGTTAGAGATGTTGGAGGAGGCCCAAGAGGCGATCCAGGAGGTCAGTTTCCGAAAAAAGGACTTTCCAGCCCTCCACAGACTCCTTGCCGAGCTCTATCTCCATAAGAAAGATTTCAGTCGAGCGGCCCAGGAATTTGAGAAGACCTTCGAACTGAGCGGGACCGCCTACCTTCCTTTCAAATGTCGGGTCTGTCAAAGGGAATCCAAAGAATGGGAAGCCTTCTGTCCCCAATGTCATCACTGGAATACTTATACCATTGAAAAAGGAGAGGAGAAGCCTTCTCTTCCTATTTTCCCTTCCCATTCTGAACCCGTGAGATTTCCCATGGATTCTTTCAAGATTCCCCTCCGAAGATAAAAGGAATGTTTCAGTCTCTTCAAACACTCCTCCATTTTCTGGTTCCCTATCCGTGTCCATGTTGTAAGAAATTTTTAGACGAAAATGAAAAGGGAATCTGTTCGTCCTGTCTTTCAAAGATTCGTTGGATTGAACCCCCCTTCTGTTCGGTCTGTGGGGTTCCCTTTCTCTCTCCCGAATTAGAAAACCATACCTGTGGGTCCTGCCTCCTTCGAAAGAGACCTTTCCAAAGGGCCAGGGCATTGGGATACTACGAGGGAACTCTCCGTTTGGCCATCCATCAATGGAAGTATCAGGAAAAGGCCTCCCTCACCTCCTTTTTTGGAGAGAAGATGGTGGAAGGATTCTATCGATACTGGAGTCCTTCTGAGATTGACCTTCTCCTTCCAGTCCCCCTTCATCCCAATCGGTTAAGGGAGAGGGGATTTAACCAATCCCTTCTTCTCGTCAAGACGTTGAGCCATCGGACAGGGATTCCTTACCAAAAGAGACTTCTTCAAAAGATCAATCCTACTCCTCCCTTAATGGAGCTTCGTGCCGCAGAGAGGGAGAGGGTCATCAAGGGTTCCTTTCGACTCGTTAAGAAAGAGGAGATTGCGGGAAAGTCCATTCTTCTCGTCGATGATGTCTATACCACAGGGGCTACCGTGAGTGAGTGCGCCAAGGTTCTGTTGGCCGGAGGAGCAACTCGGGTGGATGTCTTTACCCTCGCTCATGCCATTAAGGGGTTTTGAAAGAAGATGGGTCAGAAGAAAATTATCTTTCTGTGGATCCTCCTTCCTATTTTCGTCGTAGGACTGTTCCTTTTCTTTGCGACCCATTATCTTGCGGATCCTAACCTTTTTCAGGAAGCCCTGAAGAAGAGTCTCTCCGATCATCTTCATGGAGAAGTCTCTTTTGAAAAGGCGAGATTGAAATTCTCGGGAGGGATAGGGATTCTCTTCGAACATTTCAGGATCAAGGACCCCTCTGCCCCCTTCGAGCTTTTTGAAACTGAAAAGCTGATTGTAAACTTGAGAGTTCTTCCCCTTTTAAAGAAGGAGATTAAATGGAAACGGATTCTCTTGGATCGGCCTCTCTTTAGAATCGTGAGGAACCGAGAAGGGGAGATCAATCTCTTTCATCTTCCTCTAAAGGGAGGGGGGGTCGAAGGTCCCCATCCAAGATGGGTTCAAATCCTTGCCTCCCTATCTGGAGGTTCCCTGACGATTCAAAACGGAGAGGTTTCCTTCCTCGACGAGATCCTGAATGAAACCACTCCCTTCTTTAAGATCCAATCCTTTCAGCTTCGCCTTTCAAGGGTCTCTTTTCAGAAACCTTTTCCTTTTCAACTCCGCGGGAAACTCCTCCATGGATCAAGAGAGGGTCATTTCTCTATCTCCGGGATGATCGAGAACCTCCCTCCAGGGATGGTCCTCTCCAAAGGGAAGATGAGGGCAGAGGTGGAACTCCAGGGGATCGATGTCTCTCATTTCTGGCCTTATTTAAAGGGCTTCCTTCCCATGGAAAAAATCGCAGGGATTCTTCATCTCTCCGGAAGTTTTCAGGGGGGACTCACTGGTCCCTTTAAGGCAAAGGCGAGGATGCAGTTCAAAGAGGTCACTTATGAACATTCGAAGGTGTTTGCTTATTCCTTCCATCCCCCATGGGTCAACATAGAGGTGAGTGCAGAATATGATCGGAACAACTTCAATGTCTCCCAAATCTCTGTTGAGCTGCCAGAGATGAAGGTAAAAGGGAAGGGCCTCATTTACGGAATTGGGACCGGGGAGATGGGCCTGAAGGCCGAGGCTCAGAGCAGCCCGTTTGAAATCATGGAAGGGAGAAAATTTATTCCTTTTAGGATCATTACTCCTAAAGTCTCCGATCCTCTCTTCAGAGGGGAGGGGAGCGGTCTTGCCCAAATCCTTTCTGTAAAGCTTTCGGGAAAGATTTCTGAGATCGATCAATGTGATCAATTAAAGAATGCCCATGTCCTTTCGATCGAAATGAAAGTTCAGAAGGCCCGATTAAAACTTCCATGGGATCTTCCTCCACTGGAAGGAATGAGGGCCCATCTCCTATTCAAAGAGGGTCACCTCCTGGTCAAAGAGGCTGAAGGGAGATTTCTTCATTCTTGGATTGATCGAGCTCAGGGGACTTTCTATGAACTTCTTCAGGTCCCAACTCTTGAAATGGACTGGGAAGGCCGATTCGATCTGACCGATCTCCACTCTCTTTCTAAATTCCAACCGTTTTCCGAAGGATTTCCCAAAGAGCTTTCTTCCATCACCTCTCTTTCCGGAAAGGCAAACTATCGGGTCCATTTTAAAGGAAGATTGATCTCTCCTTTAAGCTTTGACCATCAGGGAAATTACCAGCTCTCCAGAGTTCGAGTGACCCATTCACAAGTTCCTTTTCCTGTCCTGATGGAGGGAGGTGAGATCACTCTTTCCAATACTCGTCTTCAATGGGCTGGGATGGAGGTGGCCTTTGGAGGTTCTTCTTTATGGATGGATGGCCTCTGGGAGAAGGAAAGAAAATTGGAGGTATCGGGTTTCGGACGAGTCGATCTTAAAAACCTCGTCCCGCTTTTACAGTCTCCACTCTTTCCCGAGAATGTTCGATTAAAGAGCAAAGAGATTGAAGGCTTCTCAGGGGTAGGAGATCTCTCTTTTAGATTCAAAAGACTGGGTCTCAAAGATTTTCCCTTTTATGAAATAGAATTTAAACCTCAAGGGGTTTCTTTCTCCCTTTTAGGAGCTCCTCACCCGATTCTCTTCAGGGAAGGAGGGATCTCTTTCTCCCCTTCCCGAATTCACTTTTCAAAGTTAAAGATCCGATATGAAAATGACTCCATCCTGATGGATGGGAAGATGGAGGGGAAGCGATTAGACCTCCTTACCTCAGGACAGGTCCATCTCAAAAATCTAAAAGACCTATTCAGATTTCCTCTTCTCCCCGAATCCCTGAAATTCTCTATGAATGATTTTGAGCTGATGGATGGGATCGCCCAAATTCGACTCCTATGGAAGGGAGAAAGGGGGAGAGGGGAAGCCATCCCACAAGGATCGATTCGATTCAGAGAGGTCTCTTTTCAACATCGAGATCTTCCTCTCCCTCTCTTAAGTGGAGAGGGGAGTATATTTTTTACCCCTCAACAGATTCGAATAGAAGAGGGGAGGGCTAAATTAGGGGAGTTCCCCTTTACCCTTTCCTTGATCTGCTCTCGCCTGAAAGAGGTGGGAACCATCTCTCAGGAGGCACCGTTAAAGAGAGAGATTGGTTTTACCTTTCATTCCCCCCGATTCGATCTCGACCTTCTCTTTCCCAAAAAGGAAGGGGAGGAACGCTTCTCTTTAATAAGATTCAAGGAATGGCTTTCTCATTGGATCATTCATGGAAAAGTCAGCATTGAAGAAGGGAGATTTCGAGGCCTTCCATTTCGTGAGTTTAAGGTGGAGATGAAGACGATGGATGAAAAGCTTTTTGTACATCCATTTCAATTGAAATCCAATGGAGGGACCTTTTCCACGTCAGGCTGGATTGAGCCCTTAGCCCAAGGAGTCAAATTTGAACTCCATCCCCGTCTCTATGATCTGGAAGTCCAGAGGTTTCTTCAAATCCTTTTTGAGAAGAGGGAAAAGGTTCTTCTCTCTGGAATATTAACAATGGATCCCTTCCAACTCAGAGGGGAAGGGGAAAATTTCCAAAAGATCAAAGAGTCTTTGAATGGAGAGTTAAGGCTGACTTTGGAGAAGGGGGTCATTGAGAGAGGGAATATCTTGGCCAAAATTTTTTCTCTCCTGAATGTATCCCAACTTTTTAAAGGAAGAGTGCCTGATTTGAAAACCAGAGGTCTTCCTTATCGATGGATCACCGCAACCATTCGGGTTAGGGATGGAGTGGCCTTTACCGAGGATCTTCTGGTGGAGAGTGATGCGATGAGAATCACGGCGATCGGGAAGGTCGATCTCGGCAAGAATCTCATCGATGCGAGGGTTGGAATCCATCCCTTGATTACGGTAGATACTCTCATCAGTCATATTCCCATTGCCGGTTATATCCTTACGGGAAAGGATAAGGCTTTTCTTTCCTATTTCTATGAGGTGAAGGGTGAGCTCGATGATCCCAAGGTTGAAGCCATTCCTTTCAAAAGTATGGGGGAGGGATTTTTAGGGATGGTGAAACGCCTCCTGGAAACTCCCCTGCGGCCTTTTCAAAGGTCTAAAGGGAATAAAGAGTGAAGGGCTTCTGTTTCATAAAAAGGGGGATAGGTTCTTTAACGATTCACGTGCCCGAAAGGCAGCTCCAAGAAGGGCGGTTCTTTCGTTCATAATGACTTTCACTGGAATTTGAGCCATGAGCTCAGAATATCTTCCTTTATCTTTAAAAGCCTTCATGAAGGTTCCATCTTTCAGTTTCCAGAATATTTTTGGAGCAATTCCTCCTCCGAGATAGATTCCACCCAAGGCCATGACATGAAGGGCAAGGTTTCCAGCGGCAGCTCCATAGATAGAGACAAAGAGATCTAAGGCCCTTTCACATAGCCTGTTCTTTTTTAGCCGGGCTATTTCAGAGATGATGAGAGGGGGATCTCCCTGCTCTATCATTTCCCTTAGCCAACGGGGCTCCTGACCGAACCTCTCCAAAGCCTTGAGGAATTGATAGATATGGAAAAGACCTGTTCCAGAGAGAAGTCTTTCATAGCTCACATGACCGTAACGTTTAGAAAGATATTGAAGCAGTTCGATTTCCAATCTATTTCGTGGTCCAAATTCCACATGTCCCCCCTCTGAAGGAGAAGGAATATGACGCGTCCCATCCCAGAAAAGAATCGCCTCTCCCAGCCCTGTTCCGGCAGAGAGCAGCGCCTCATTGCCTTTTCTCCTTCTGCCAGGATTTAAGATTTTGAAATCCTTCTTGTTTAAAAGAAAGATCCCGTAGGCATTAGCAAGAAGGTCATTGATGACCTCCACTCGCTTTAGAGAGAACCTTTTTTTAAGGGAAGGGATGTGAATCGTCCAGGGAAGATTGGTGAGTTTAACGAGGTTGCCAGTAATGGGAGCAGCCACTCCCAGACAGGCGATATCCGCCTGCTCCCCTCTATCCAGAAAATCTTGAAGGATGGGCTCTAATCCCGAATATTTCTTGCTGAGATAAATTTTTTCTCGATGGAGATGGAGATGGTCTTTCTTCCATAGAAAGAGGGCCAGACGAGTCTTTGTCGCTCCTACATCTCCCGCAAGGATCGTTTCCATCCTCCTCTTTTATAAAAAGACCTTTCTTTTCTGTCAACCCATACTGAACCCCTACCATTGCATAGATGAAAAATATGTCCAAAGGAGGATTTGGTTGAGGAGATGGATGAAATGGGTTATAAAAAAAACCTATGGAAATCTGGCGTTTATTGGATACGGGAGCTCGGTCAGCCGCAGAGAATATGGCTCTTGACGAGGTTCTACTTGAATTAAGGGCTGAAGGAAGAATTCCTAATACCCTTCGATTTCTTCAATTTTCTCACCCCACCGTCCTGATCGGACATCACCAATCCGTTGAGGAGGAGGTGAGGCTTGATTATTGCCGAGCCCAAAAGATAGAGATCAATCGAAGATTGACAGGGGGTGGCGCCCTCTATTGGGGACGATCTGAATTAGGGTGGGAAATCTATGTCTCAAAAGGTCATCCTGCTATTCCTTCCAAAGTTGAAGATCTTTATCGAAAGATGGGGGAGGCCTTAGCCCGTGGACTGAGGCGCCTCGGGCTAAAGGCACATTTTCGACCGAGAAATGATGTAGAAGTGGGGGGAAGGAAGATTTCCGGGATGGGAGGAACCGAACTCTCAGGAGCCATTCTCTTTCAAGGAACGCTCTTGGTCGATTTTGATGTCGATGAGATGCTCAAGGCACTGAGGATCCCCACAGAGAAACTTCAAGACAAAGAAATTCAATCGGTCAAAGAGAGGGTGACCTGTATAAAATGGGAGCTTGGGAGGGTTCCCTCATCGGACCAGATTAAAGAAGCCCTGACCAAAGGCTTTGAGGAAACCTTGAAAGTAAAATTAATAAAAAATGACCTGAGCACTGAAGAGGAGGAAAGACTCGAACCTAAACTCCCCTATTTTTCCTCCTTTGAATATATCTTTAAGGTGAGAGAAGCCTTACCCAGGCAGAGGACAGTGACCTCCCTTCTTAAAACTCCTGGAGGACTCATTCGGGTTTCAATGATCGTCGAATTAAAGACGAGATGGATTCGCCAAATTCTGATTACCGGGGATTTCTTTGCCTATCCGAGACGGGCAATCTTTGACCTCGAAAGTCTCCTAAAAAATTCAAAAGCTACTCCGGAACATATTCAGGAAAATATCGAACAGTTCTATATAGAAAAACATCCGCAAATTCCAGGGGTGAAGAAAGAACATTTGATTCAGGCTCTCGAGGAAGCCCTTCAAAAGCTTGATCTTCTTCCCCTTGGATTTCAGGAAGGAGAAACCCATCTTCTTTTCCCTGTGGTCAAACCCTTTTTAGAAGTAAAAAAGCCTGAGGTGCTTCTTCTCCCCTATTGTTCGAAGCAGTTCGAGTGTGATCTTAGATATCAGAAGGGATGTGAAGAATGCGGGAGATGTTCCGTGGGAGAGGCCTTTGCCATGGCGAGGAGTTTTGGAATGGATTCCTTAACGATTCAAAGTTACGAAGATCTCGAATCCACCCTCACCTTTTTAAAGCGCTCGGGAGTAAGGGGGTTTGTAGGATCCTGCTGCGAACCCTTTTATGGAAAACACCGCCTGGATTTTGAAAGGCTTGGACTTCCTGGTATTCTCGTAGATCTCCAGAGGACAACCTGTTATGACCTGGGGAAAGAAAAAGAGGCCCATCAGGGTAGATTTGAAAATCAAACCGCGCTCAACCTCTCTCTCATTCGAAGGGTTCTGGAGATAGCCCATGGATGAATCCTTACTTCAAGATTCCTTTGATCTGGTCATCGTCGGAGCAGGGCCAGCAGGTTCCTCTTCAGCACGAGTAGCTGCTCAAAAGGGGTTAAAGGTTTTACTCCTTGACCAAAGAGAGCGCATCGGCTATCCGGTGCAATGCGCGGAGCTTGTCTCGCAGTGGATCTCCCATCATCTCCCCTTCAGGCTAAGTTCCATTGTTCAACCTATTGAATCCATCCTCCTCCATTTCCCTGACGGGATGGTTTCAACGATGAGAAACCCAGGCTTTATGCTGGATCGATCCCTCTTTGATCGGGAATTGGTTCTGAGTGCCCTTCAGGCAGGGGCAAAACTTCTCATAGGAGCGAAAGCCTTAAGCCGAACTCCTGAGGGAATAAAAATTCGATGGAAAGGAAAGGAGAGGAGGGTAAAGGCGAAAGTGATTATTGGAGCAGATGGGGTTCACTCCACCGTGAGACGCTGGTCCCCTAAACCCTCCCTAAGGAAGTTGAGTGGTCTACAATATGAAATCGTTCTCTTTGAACCTCAACCTTATGGGGAGATCTTCTTCCATCCTGATTATGAGGGAGGCTATGGCTGGTTTTTCCCAAAAGGAAGGGTGGCCAATGTAGGAATTGGTGTAGTTCGTTCCAGGGGTGCTTCCTTGAAAGAACTCCTTCACACTTTTTTAAATCGTCTTAAGAAAGAGAAAAGGCTTCCACGAATCGAAATTCTCTCTCAAATGGGAGGGAGCATTCCTTGTGAACCTCATCCTCAAATTGTCTTTGACAATACGCTTCTGGTTGGAGATGCAGGAGGTCATTGTCATCCCATCACTGGAGCCGGGATTCTGAACGCGGTGATGGGAGGGGAGATGGCAGGAAGGATAGCGGCAAAGGCCATCCTCGGTAACGATCTGCAATATCTGAATACCTTTGAAAGCGAATGGGAAGCCTTTATAGGGAAATCCCTTCGATATGGAGCACTCAAAAGGATGGAATTGGAAAGGAAATGGAATCAATCCGGGGTGGATTTTCAGGGATTGATAAAAGAGAGTTGGGTTGGATTTAAGGAGTATTATCAAGTTCGTAAGGAGGGTGGATGATGAACCAAAAGAACTCTCCTCATTGGATTCAAACCAGTCTTGCGGCGGCTCTTACCCTGGGCCTCCGAGAGGGATCCTTTTATAGAAATGCCAGGCTCAAAGGGTTAAACCTTCTGCTTCATTATGAGGAGGGCTGTTTGGGGAAGTGCGCCTTTTGTGGGCTTTCAAAAATCAGAGAGCAGAGTAAAAAAGGGAAAACCTTCATTCGGGTGGACTGGCCTCTTTATCCTCTTGAGGAGATCCTTCGGAGGACAAAAGAGCACCCACAGATTCAACGTATCTGTATCTCCATGATTACTCATCCCAAAGCCCTTTGCGATACGATCGAAATCATTAGGAAGTTTAATCAAGAAGCCAATCTTCCTATCAGTGTTCTCATCGCCCCCACCCTTATTCATAGGGTTCAACCTCTTGAAGAGATGAAAGATGCTGGAGCGGATCGTATAGGAATTGCAATTGATGCCGCTACTGCAGACCTGTTTGACCGGTTGAGAGGGAAAAAAGTTGGAGGCCCCCATCGATGGGATCATTATTGGGAGGTGGTAGAGATGGCGGTGGGGGTGTTTGGGAAATTCAATGTAGGAATTCATCTGATTGCAGGGTTAGGCGAGACAGAGAAAGAAATGGTCGAGGTGATTCAAAAGGGTCAGGATCGGGGCGCCCATACCCATCTTTTCTCTTTCTTTCCAGAAAAAGGAAGCCCTTTAGAGAATCATTCTCCTCCTCCTCTGGAGTCCTATCGGAGAATCCAGCTTGCTCGATGGATCATCAATCAAGAATTGGGTTCTATCGATCAGATGGGCTTTGATGAAAAGGGGAACCTGAGTGATTTTGGAATGGAAATTGATCCTCTCATTCAATTAGGGGAACCTTTTATGACCTCTGGATGCCCTGGAAGGAATGGTGAGGTGGCCTGTAATCGTCCCTATGGAAACGAACGTCCTTCAGGACCGATTCGGAATTTCCCTTTTAAACCAACCCAGGAGGATATTGAAGAGATCAGGAAACAAATGGGTTTATTGGAAGAGTAAACATCGATTTCGTCTCGGATTCCATTTCTTGAGTGGCTATGTTGAAATCTCTTCTCCAGGCTTCTTTAAGTGAACTCCAAGCGGAAGCATTCAGACTCCGGAAGATCCATTTTGGAAATCGATTAACTTTCTCTATTCCAGGGACCCTGATTTACCAAGATAACCTTTTCCCCTTTTCCCAAAACCGATTCCCTGCCATTAGCCTCACAGGAGAGCGGTGTGACCTTCTCTGCCGCCATTGTCGGGGAAAATTGCTTAAATCGATGATTCCCGCAGAAACTCCTAAAATCCTTTCAAACATCATTGACCAATTACTCAAGAATGGAGCTCAAGGAGTTTTATTAAGTGGGGGAGCTAACCAGGAGGGGGAGGTTCCCATAAGGGGTTTCATTCCTGTCATTAAAGAATTAAAGAGAAAGGCTCCAGAGTTTAAAGTGATTGTCCATACCGGTCTCATTAAAAGAAGGGTGGCAGAAGAGTTGAAAGAGGCAAAAGTGGATCAAATTCTTCTCGATATGATTGGAGAGGATGAGACCATTCAACATATTTATCACCTCCCTAAGCGGGTTGAGGATTATGAAGAGACGCTCTGGATGTTAAAGGAAGTGGGACATAGGCTTGCTCCCCATCTGATCATTGGACATCACCTTGGAGAAATTCGGGGAGAGTGGAGAGCCTTAGAGATCATCACCCGGGTGGGTGTGGATACCCTTGTTCTGGTTGTGTTTAAGCCTCTCCATAAGGAAGCCTCTCAGAGAATTCCCTCCCCGGAAGAAGTCTCAAAGGTTTCGGCAATGGCTCGAATTCTTAACCCTGCCCTGCCCATACGAATGGGCTGCATCAGGCCTGCTCACCCTTGGAAGCGAGCAATGGAGAAGGGATGTGTTGATTCTGGGGTGAACACCATTGCCTATCCTCTCCAAGGAACAATCGAATACGCCCAAGCAATTGGGCTTGATATAGAATTTATCGAAATGTGCTGTAGCTTAGTGTAAGCGTCTCTAACTCTTTCTCCTCTCCACCAATACCCCTCTCGGTCATATTCCTCAACTGAGTGAGGGATTAATGATCAGAGAGAATTTGATTTTCCCTTCGATCCAAATTATTATAAATTTGGAATCTTAAAGAAAAGAGGGAAAAAGCCGATGAAAAGTCCAAAGTATGTCTATCTTTTTGAAGAGGCGGATGGAAGGAATAAAAAGCTCTTTGGGGGAAAAGGGGCTGGCCTTGCCGAAATGACTCGGATGGGACTTCCTGTCCCCCCCGGATTTATCGTCACCACGGAGGCCTGCCGACAATACTATGAAAATAAGAAAAGACTTCCCAAAGGTCTGATGGAGGAGGTTCAGGAAAATATAAAGAAGATTGAGGAAAAGACTGGAAAGATCTTTGGGAATCCCCAGAATCCTCTCTTTTTCTCCGTTCGTTCCGGTGCGGCTGTCTCCATGCCAGGAATGATGGATACGATCCTGAACCTGGGTCTAAATGATGACACGGTGGAGGGGCTCATCCGTGTGACCTCGGATGGAAGGTTTGCTTTCGATGCCTACCGACGATTTATTCAGCTCTTCGGGAAGATTGCCTTAGGAGTGGAGGAGAAAGAGTTTGATGAGATTCTTGAGCGAACGAAGCAGAAGGTTGGAGCCATTTATGATACTGACCTCGATGCCGATCCGCTCAAGGACATCTGTCATCAATATCTGATGTTGATTAAAAAGAGAACAGGAAACCCTTTCCCCGAGGATCCTATGGTTCAACTCAAACTGGCCATCGAAGCTGTCTTCAAGTCCTGGATGGGGAGAAGGGCGGTGGATTATCGAAGGGAATTCAATATCACTCCCGAGATGGCCAACGGAACGGCCGTCAATGTGTGCACGATGGTGTTTGGAAATATGGGTTTCGATTCAGCCACCGGCGTGGCCTTTACCCGGGATCCAGCCACCGGAGAAAATGTGCTCTATGGGGAGTATCTCGTCAATGCTCAGGGGGAAGATGTGGTGGCTGGAATTCGCACACCCAAACCCATTCACGAGATGAAAAAGGAGATGCCGAAGATTTATCGTGAATTGGAGAGAGTGAGGAAGATCCTTGAAGAACACTTTCGAGAGGTTCAGGATTTTGAATTTACGGTAGAGAAGGGAAATCTCTATATCCTTCAAACACGAAACGGAAAGATGAATGCTCAGGCCATCGTTCGGACCTCCAGGGAGATGGTTCAAGAGAAACTGATTAGCAAAGAACAGGCCGTCCTCCGTTTAACACCTTCAGATCTGGAACAGCTTCTTCATAAGCGGATCGACCCTAACTTTAAGGGAAAGCCAATCGCTACCGGGTTGCCTGCCTCTCCTGGAGCGGCCTCCGGGAAAGCGGTCTTTGATGCTGATGAGGCAGAACGATTGGGGAAGTTAGGGCATAAGGTCATTCTCGTCAGAGAAGAAACGAAACCTGAAGATATTCATGGATTCTTTGCCGCTCAAGGGATTTTGACCAGCCGAGGGGGAAAGACCTCCCATGCCGCAGTCGTGGCTCGAGGGATGGGAAAGCCCTGTGTCTCGGGATGCGAGGCTCTCCGCATCGATCCAAAAGAGAGGATGGCTACCATCGATCATCTCACGATACGGGAGGGGGATTTTATTACGATCGATGGCTCTAAAGGAGAGGTTTATTTAGGGGAAGTTCCGACTGTCGAGCCCGAGATCAGCAAAGACCTCCTAACCCTTTTAAGTTGGGCAGACGAGATAAGAACCTTAGGAGTTCGAGCCAATGCCGATACTCCTGAAGATGCCATGAAGGCAAGACAGATGGGAGCTGAAGGGATTGGCCTCTGTCGAACGGAGCGGATGTTTAATGCCGTGGACCGGCTCCCAATCGTTCGAGAGATGATCCTTGCAGGGGACAAGAAGAAAAGGGCAGAGGCCGTGGCAAAGCTTCTTCCCCTCCAGAAGGGTGATTTTAAAGAGATCTTTCGGGCCATGAAGGGACTTCCGGTGACGATTCGTCTCCTCGATCCCCCTCTCCATGAGTTTCTCCCCTCTGCAGAGGAATTGGCTGAAGAGTTGAGAAACCTCGAGAATCTCGAATCAGCGCTCGCCTCCATGGAGAATATCTCGGAAGCCATGAAATACCTCGATACCCGTTCCAGAGAATCGTTAAAGCTTCTCGAACATGTGGCTTCGGATATCGCTGAAATTAAAGAAAAAAGGTTGGATAAGAAGCTGATCCGGAAGCAACGAGAAACTCTCCGGAAGGTAAAGGAGATGATGGAAGTCAACCCCATGCTCGGACATCGAGGGGTAAGGTTAGGGATTACCTACCCGGAGATCTATAAGATGCAGATTCAAGCTATTCTGGAAGCCGCTGCCGAATTGATAAAAGAGGGGGTCGAGGTTCAACCCGAGATTATGGTCCCTCAGGTATGTACTGCTCAGGAACTCAAATGGGTCTATCAGTTAGTCAAGAAGGTGCAAAAAGAGGTTGAGAAACGATACGGGATAAAGGTTCAGTACAAATTTGGAACCATGATCGAAGTCGTGAGGGCCTGTATGAGGGCAGGCCGTTTAGCCGAGGTTGCGGATTTCTTCTCTTTTGGAACCAACGACCTCACTCAGGCCACCTTCTCCTTCTCAAGAGAGGATGCAGAAAATAAATTCCTCCCCCTCTATAATCAATGGAAGATCCTCCAGGACAATCCCTTTGAGGTTCTGGACGTGAAAGGTGTGGGAAGGTTAATGATGATTACCATTGAATGGGGAAGAAGAACGAAACCGGATCTGAAGATCGGTATCTGTGGAGAACATGGAGGGCACCCTGAATCGATAGAATTCTGTCATTCTATTGGTCTCTCCTATGTGAGCTGCTCGGTTCCAAGGCTACCCATCGCGCGACTGGCCGCTGCTCATGCCAAACTGAAAGAGCAGGAGAAAAAGAAGACCACCACTCCGGACCTCGATTATACCAGTGTATTATTTTAATTTTAGAAGGGCTCTATCCCTTACCCGAACATATCCTCGATGGGTGATGCGGAGGTGAGGGATAGCAGGGGTGCTCAGGGTATCCACGGTAAGGGTAGGTTTGTCCCATTGGACTCCATTCTCTTTTAAAGAGGCTTCAAGGCGTTTTATTTCTTCCCTTATCTTTTTCATCGGTTTCAAGGAAACTAAACCACAAAGGGGAGCGGGGAACTCTGAAACGATCTCATTTCCGATGGCATAAACGCCACCCCCCTGGTTCTCTCTTAAACGTCCAATCACCGTATTCATCGAGTCTCGATCACACCCCACGACAATCATCGCTGGACTATCCCAGCTCATGGTCGTGCCATAGGCACCCCTTTGAAGGCCAAATCCTTTAAGAAGGCCCATGAAAGAACCCTCCATGTTGAGTCGATCGATCGCCAGAACCCAAATAAGCTCTTTGGAGGCTTCTGGATCATCGAAATCGACCATCCTCTCTTGAGTCACAAGCCGGGTGATCAATTCGATGACCCTTACCTTTCCTTGGATCGAGGGGAAGTTCACATTCACCTCTCCAGGGTTCACGGTGTTGAACATGGACTCAGGGAAATAGAAAGGCGTGGGTTCAACCAGAGACTTCCCTTCCTTGTAGATGATTTTCCCATCGCAGAGAACGAGTTGTGGGAAAAACTCTTTTAGGGATGGGATAAGAATCAGATCCGCCATCTTTCCCGGAGAAATAGAGCCAATGAGGGAGTCGAGATGAAAATGTTCCGCCACATTGATCGTCACCATTTGATAGAGTAGCTCAGGAGCCAGTCCGAGTCGTAAAGCCCTTCTTATGGAAGCATCAAGATAGCCTTCCTCCACGAAGTCTTCTGGATCCACCCCATCGGTGCAGAGGATAAGTCTCCGGAAGTCCATCTTTCTTTGAAACACTCCTCGGACTCCTGGAAGTTCCCTCCGGATGGAGCCCTCTCTTATCATGACCCAGTAACCCAGTCTCAGTCTTTTAAGAACCTCCTCCTCTGTAATGGGTTCATGGCATGAGGAGAAACCATAGGTGGTATAGGCCTGAAGTTTCCGCTCGGAGGCTCCTGCAGTATGGCCTTCGATCGCCTTTCCCATGGGAAAGGCGATGGCGATCCACTCCCTAAGCCGTTCACTTTGATCTCCATCTAAAAACATATTCCCCCAATAGATTTCTCCAATTCCAACACAATGGGGATCTTTCAAAAAGGATGCACATTCTTCCTTAGAGATAGCCCTGACCTCCTCCGATGGGGTCAAACCACAGACGGGTGGAAGAGTATAGTAGAATCGAACAGGTTGTCCCTTAAACCCCCTGATCGGGTATTCAATCCCATCTCTTCCAGAAATCGCCGCCGTCTCCATCAGCTCAGTGATCACAGTCGTTACGCCGGTGGGGATGAGGTGTCTGATAAACTCTTCGATTCCGTAACGATTGCAGACTGCATGAGTATGGCCATCAATCAATCCTGGAAGAATGATCCTGTCTTCCGCATCCATCTCAACGGTCTTTTCATCTTTTGGAGGATCCTGATCAGGTCCGACATAGGCAATCCTTCCGTCCTTGATCCAGATGGATTCACGATCCATAAGCTCCCTGGTAAAGACATTGAAGACCTTTCCATTTCTGATGATCAAATCCGGGGCTCGTTCACCTAAGGCGACTTCACTAAGAGTCTTCATTCTTTGCAATGCTTGTATGTCGACCTTCATTGGATCCGCCCTCCCCAATGATTTAGGAATGGTTCAAAGGTGCCCTCTCTTTTTAACTCAATTTTAATGCCATTTCCTCAAGTCGCTGGATTCGATCTCGAATCTCAGCCGCTCGTTCAAACTCGAGTCGTCTTGCCGCCTCCTTCATTTCTTTTTTCAACTTTTCAATTCTCGATGGAATCTCTTTTAATGAAAGATATTCCTCTTTAGGATCCGAAACGATGGGAACGGTAAAGTAATCGGCCTCATAGATAGAACTTAAGATATCTCGAACCGACTTTTTGATACTTTGAGGGGTAATGCCATGGATCCGATTGTATTCTTCCTGAATCTTTCTTCTTCGATTCGTCTCCAAGATAGCCTGGTGCATTGCCCCTGTGATTTTGTCGGCATAAAGGATGACCTTTCCATTCACATTTCTTGCTGCGCGGCCAAAGGTCTGGATGAGGGATTTTTCTGAACGAAGAAATCCTTCCTTATCTGCATCCAGAATAGCCACCAGGGACACTTCTGGAAGGTCTAACCCTTCTCTCAAAAGATTGATTCCTATGAGGACATCGAACTTTCCCAATCGGAGATCCCGAAGAATCTCGACACGATCAAGGGTGTCGATATCCGAGTGGAGATATTTTACCCGGATCCCCAGATCGGCATAGTATTCGGTGAGGTCTTCCGCCATTCGTTTCGTGAGGGTGGTCACCAGGACCCTTTCTTTTCGCCTTACCCGTTCTTGAATCTCCTCAAAGAGATCGTCCACCTGATTCTTTGCCGGTTTTACCTCAAGGAGAGGGTCACTCAGCCCTGTGGGGCGAATGATCTGCTCAATGACCCTACCCTGGCTCTTCTCCATTTCGTACTCTCCCGGAGTAGCCGAAACGTAGATGACCTGATTCACCCGCTCTTCGAACTCCTCAAACATAAGGGGTCGATTGTCCAGTGCAGAAGGCAGGCGAAATCCGTACTCTACCAAGGTCTCTTTTCTTGAACGATCTCCACGATACATCCCGATCAGTTGAGGGATGGTCACATGACTTTCATCGATAAAAAGAAGGTAATCCTTTGGATAATAGTCCAGGAGGGTTGGAGGAGGCTCACCAGGTCTTCTCCCTGTGAGATGGCGGGAGTAGTTTTCGATCCCCTGACAGTAGCCCAATTCTTGAAGCATTTCGAGATCGAAGTTGGTCCTCTGTTCAAGCCTCTGAGCTTCAAGCAAACGATTCTGGGCCTTAAACCAGGCGACCCGCTCACGGAGTTCTTCGCGAATGGACTGAATGGCTCTCTGGAGTTGTCCCGCAGGAGTCACATAATGGCTTCCCGGATAGATAGGAATCTTTTCTATGGATTGAAGGACCTTTCCCCTCAGAGGATCGATCTCTGAAAGGGCTTTCACCCGATCTCCTAAAAGTTCGATTCGAATCGCCCGATTCTCCTCATGGGCAGGAAAGACATCGATCACATCGCCTCGAACCCTGAAGGTTCCTCGGTGAAAATCGATATCGTTCCGTTCATATAGAATCTCTACCAGTTTAGAAAGGATTTCTTCTCTGGAGATCTCCATTCCTCTTTCAAGATAGAGGAGCATTCCATGGTAAGCCTCGGGAGAACCCAATCCATAGATGCAGGAGACACTGGCCACAATGATGACATCGTTCCTCTCAAGAAGGGCGCGGGTGGCGGCATGGCGCATCTTATCAATCTTTTCGTTAATCAGGGTATCTTTTTCGATATAAGTATCGGTAGATGGGATATAGGCTTCGGGTTGATAATAGTCATAGTAACTTACAAAGAATTCAACCGCGTTGTCCGGGAAGAGTTCTTTGAATTCTCCGTAGAGCTGGGCGGCAAGGGTTTTATTATGGGAGATGACCAGGGTCGGTTTTTGAACCCTCTCAATGACATTGGCCATCGTGAAGGTTTTCCCTGAACCTGTCACTCCCAGTAAGACCTGATGGTGGACGCCCTTCAAAACCCCTTCACTCAATGCCTCAATGGCTTTGGGTTGATCCCCTTTCGGCCGAAACTCCGAGACCAGTTTAAACCGATTCATAGAACCATTTTAAAATAAAATAGTTGATGGGGAAAGAAAATGAGAAAAGGATTTAAGTGGCCTTTACTCTCTTTATGCGGACCTTTTGGAGATTTATCTCCCCAAGTCCTAATTCGTAGGCGAGTTTGATGAATTTAATCTCCTCAGGGCGGAAGGGTTTTCCGGTTCTTGGATTTTTAAAGAAACCCGCACCATAGGCATCCACGGCGACAATATCGGTAGAGGCAATCACCTCTCCCGGGGATTCCACCTTTCCAGGTCCTTTGGGACCATTGGTGGTCAGAATTTTAATGGCATCCATCACCACCAGATCCGGTTTTCGAAGGGTATTGATATCCGCAATCGATTGGTGAAGGTCAATCTTATGAAGGAGTTCCATATCCCATACAATTCCAATCAGGTTCTTCATCCCGAGGGTCAGCTCAGAGGCAAAATGATGTTTTGGAATCGGGAAGTTGATAAAGACATCGGCCTCAAGAACCTCTTTGAGGACCTCCGCGGTTTTGAGTTTCTTCCCTTTCGGGATCTCCACTTTTTTGTAAACATTCCTTCCGTGACCAGAAAGGACTTCCGCTCCTGCCTTCTGTCCCGCTTCTTTTAGACCCGTTCGAACAAAGGTGAATTGATGATTATCACAGGTGTGGTCCCAGACGGCTACCCGAGCGGCACCAGCCTCATAACACATTTTCACCAAGGCATAGAGAAGGTCTGGGTTATTCGTACAGGCCTGTTCCGGTGTTCTTGCCCAGGCTATGTTGGCTTTGATGACCACCTTCTGACCTTTCTTTATGAACCGCTTCATTCCTCCAAGAGGAGCCATCGCAGCGTGGAGGAGTTGAGCCGGGGATCCATTGCTCGCAATCACGAGATCGGGTTCCTCTGCTCCGTGGGCCAGCGTTCCATAGAAGGGGAGTCGATTCGTCAATAAAGGAAGGGTTACACCCAATGCGGCTCCCTTTAGAAATTCTCTCCGATTCAAACTTTTCTTATTCAGGTTCATCGATGGTTTTCTCTCTCCTTTTCTTAAGGATTTATAATCAACTTAGAAGCACCCCGATCTGTTCCGAACCAGACCCCGTCTTTATCCTCGGCTGCGCATAGAACCATATTGCTCAAAAGTCCGTCTGTCGCCGTGAAGGAGTCCCATTGTTTGCTCTGAAGATCAAAGACACTCACCCCATTTTCGCGGCAGATAAAGATTCTTCCTTTTATCACCGCCATGAAATTGATTCCCCCATTTTTCAAAGGGTCTCTGGATTCGAATCTCTTCCATCGGTCTCCCTGAGGTTCATACTCAAAGAGACCTCCACCACTTTCACCCGCCCAGATCCGGTTTTCGACGAGGATTAGGGATTTGATCTCTGTCTCTCCCAGTCCTTCCCTTTGAGAGTAATTTTTCCACCCTTTCTTTCCCTTAAGAAGCCTGCTGATCCCTCCATTCGTGCCGATCCAGAGGGAGTTGGGTTCGACCAATATGGTATTGACAAAATTCCCTGAAAGCCCTTCTTGGGTTGAAAAGAACTGCCTCCAAAGCTCCGTTTTCTTATCCAGGGCGTTCAATCCTTTCTCTGAACCTACCCATAAGGTATCCCCATCTATGGCCATGGAGATAATCTTCTTAGCCCGACCGTTATTGGTATTAAAGACCTTCCAGGGAGGCTGTCGCTGGGGTTGATAATAGGAGATTCCTCCACCTTTGAAACCATAAAAGTGAGTGCCAAACCAGATTCGGTCTACATCCGGAAGAATCACGGTGACATGATTATAGGGGAGGAGATTCTTCCAGTTGATGCTCACCCCATCATCCACCGAATCCATGGGTTCGCCTTTGGTGGTATAGGCTTTGATCACTTTTTTTGATCGATCATAAAACGTCGCTCCGCCCGCATAAGTCCCGAACCATAATTCCTCTCCCTGAACGGCAATGGCATAGACCATTTCCCCGGAAAGTCCTTCTTTCGGGGTCATCTGCTGGAAGCTAAGAGGTCTCTTTAAAGGGGCAGAAGAGAGGATAGAAGAAGATGTGAAAAAAATCGATATAAAAACAAAAAGGCAAAGAGTAATTCGGTATCTCATCTTTCTATTCCGATTTAAATTTTTGGACAATTATGTCAAATTGAAATAGAATTTTCAAGGAATCCCCCATTGAAGGGTGGAAATAAATTTAAGCCCGACAGGAGTATTTCTGAAACCCATAGAACACGGTAGCCGCACTTCCGACCGAGTCGGATCCCTGCCTGCGCAGGCAGGCGCCTCTGGCGGAATGGGTTTCTCCAATACCCCTCTCGGGCTTATTCCCCATCTGAGTGAGGCATTCCATTTTCAAGCAATGTCTTACTGAAGCGGGAGTGATAGGGAACGATCCGTTACCCCTCTCAGGCCTGTTTCACGAATAACGACGGGGGGTTATATTTTAGAGGACGTCTCAATTCATGAAGGTCAAAATCGAATCGGTTGCCTTTAAAGGATATGGAGTGGGAAGGCTTCACGGGAAGGTTATCTTTGTCCCCTATACCGTGACAGGGGATGAGGTTTCTATCACCCCCGTTGAGGAAAGGAAGGATTTCTCCATTGCAAAATTGAAAGAAATCATTACTCCATCCCCATGGAGGGTTACCCCTCCCTGTCCTTATTTTGGATATTGTGGAGGATGCCAGTGGCAACATATCGAACCAATGGTCCAGGGAGAGCTGAAGAAAGAGATTTTAAAGAATCTCTTTCAGAGATTGGGAAGACTGAAAGAACTCCCACCCCTTTCCCTCATTCCTTCTTCATCCCCCTATGGCTATCGCGCAAGAATTCAACTCAAAGTCGATGGGAAAAGAATCGGTTTCTTTGAAGGGAAGTCTCATCGGATCATTGAAATTGACCAGTGTCTCATCGCCCATCCACTCGTTAATTCCCTCCTCAAGGAACTTCAAAAAAGAGGGTACGCCCTCTCCCACATTAGAGAGATTGAAATCAATGTCTCTCCAGAAGAGGAAAAAGGAATTCTTATTTTTCATCTCGACAAGCCCGTAAGTCGAGAAACCCTTCCAATTCATGAACTCCTCGGCTCCTCCCCCTTTTTAAAAGGATGGGTTCTTGCAGGAATAAATGGGTGGGAGTATTTTGGCAATCCCATTCTCTATTTAAAAACAGAAGGGATCTCTTCTAAAATCCGTAAGGTCTTCCGATTAAGGGTTTCGCCAGAGAGTTTTTATCAGGTGAACCTTGAGCAGAACTTAAACCTTCTCGATACCGTCATAGAGTTTGCTCAATTGCAAGGAGAAGAACGAGTCCTCGAGCTCTACTCTGGAATAGGAAATTTGTCGCTCCCTTTAGCCATGGAGGCGGGATGGATCCTTGGAATCGAAGAGAATAGAAAGGCCATCGAAGATGCTCGATTCAATGCAGAAGAGAACCGTATCGGGAACTGCCAATTCCTTCTGGGGAGAGTGGAGGAAAGAATGAAGGAGTTAGGGAAGGGAGTCGATCTTATGGTCCTTGATCCCCCGAGGAGAGGAGCCAAATCGGTTCTGGTAGAGATCGAACGACTTCGTCCCAAAAGGATTATCTATCTCTCTTGTGACCCCACCACTTTTATCCGGGATATCACCCTTCTTTTACAAAAGGGGTATTCCCTTCAGAAGGTTCGTCTTGTCGATATGTTCCCCCAATCCTACCATATGGAGGTGATTGGGCTTCTTGAGGGTTAGATTACTTTATTGAGGGGATATTCGATAATCCCCACCGCTCCCCTTTTCATCAGTCGTGGAATCAGTTCCCGAACCTCTTTCTCTGATACCATCACTTCCACCGCGAACCAGTCTGTCTGAAAAAGATTGGAAATGGTCGGGGCCGTGATGCAGGGGAGAATTTCAATGACGCTCTTTAGGTCGTTCGCAGACACATTCATCTTGAGCCCCACCATTCCTTCAGCCTTTAAGGCTCCTTGGAGAAGCAGGGAGATCTGTTCAATCTTCTCTCTCTTCCATGGATCTTCATAGGCTTTCCGATTCGCAATGAGCTGGGTATGGGTCTCCAGAAGTTCCTCCACAATTCGAAGCTTATTGGCCCGAAGGGTGCTTCCGGTCTCCGTCACTTCCACGATGGCATCACAGAGCCCTTCGATGACTTTTCCTTCCGTGGCTCCCCACGAAAATTCAACCTCTACGTGAATATTTCTCTCTTCAAAGTAACGCTTCGTAAAATTGACCAGCTCTGTAAAGATCTTTTTCCCTTCTAAGTCTTTTAGGGTCCGGATGGGGGAGTCTTCAGCGACGACCAGGACCCATTTCGCCGGGGCCGTACTCGTTTTTGAATAGATTAAATCCTGGACCACCACGACATCCGAACCGTTTTCCAGGATCCAATCCTTCCCCGTTAATCCCACATCGAGGGTCCCCATCTCAACGAAACGGGACATCTCCTGGGCCCGGACCAGGGTGCATCGGATCTCCTCATCGTCGATGCTTGGAAAGTAGCTTCGGGAACTCACGGTAATCTTCCATCCCGATTTTCTGAAAAGCTCAATGGTGGCGTTCTCAAGACTTCCTTTTGGAATTCCTAACTTCAAGAGTTTCACTTTCTGTAGACCTCCTTTGGATCAAAGATGAGTCTCCCTGAAATCCTCCACTCCCCTTCCTTCCAGTGGTGATGGAAACAGCTTCGATAACCGGTATGGCAGGCCGCCCCTCCAATCTGGTTCACCTTAATGAGTAAGGCGTCCCCATCACAGTCCAGATAGATCTCCTTCACTTCCTGAAAATGTCCGGACCTCTCTCCCTTGACCCATAATTGATTTCTGGACCTGGACCAGTAGGTCACTTTCCGACTCTTAAGGGTCTCTTCCCAGGCCTCCTGATTCATATATCCCAACATCAGGACTTCATTCGTGATGGCGTCCTGGATGATAACTGGAATCAATCCGTTTCCTTTCTTGAAATCGATCTCGATCATGTCGTCTCCTTATCGTTTTCCTGTCCTATTCTTGGAGGAGGAGTTTCGCCAACTGGATGGCGTTCTTAGCCGCCGAGCCGGCATGACAATTATTAAAGAAGACCAGCGTTTTGGTGGTCTTTTGGGAAATCTCTTTGATGTCCGGAATGAACTCCTTGAGTTCCTTTTCAGTATAGAGATAATCATAACGGACTGAAGTGGGGACATGAAACCAGTTAGGATTTCTCCCATGGAATCGAAAGTATCCAATCTCGGAAGTCGCTCTGGGAAGATAGGGCATCAGTTTCGGGAGTTTGGGTTCATCGACCACACAGAATCCAATCCCGTTCTGCTCTAAGAATCGGAAGGTTTCCTCCCTCAACCACACCCGATTTCGAAACTCAAACACGAGTGGAATCTCTTCCATCTCTTCTTTAAATCTCTTGAGGTAGGTGACATTCGCGGAATTGGGAAAGAATCCATAAGGAAACTGAGCCAACACGCATGCGAGTTTTCCTTCCTCCTTTAAAGGGAGGAGGCTGGTTTTGAATTTTTTAAACACCTCCTGATTCTCAGAAATTTCTCCGCTCTCCTGATCCCGGATCTCGTGGGTCATTCCTTTAAAACACTTGACCACAAATTCAAAATCCCTGGAGGTCTTTTTGGCCATGGCTGTAAAACTCTTCTGGGAAGGAAGGGTATAATAAGTAAAGTTGACTTCAAGGGCTTTAAAACCCAGCTCCTTCTCGTAAAAAGGAAGCATCTCCCTCTCCTGAAGCCCAGGAGGGTAGATCACCCCTTTCCAATCTGGAAAGGAGAAACCACTTGTCCCGATCTTGATCATATTATATAAAGAAATTGGGCTTCTCAGCCCGTCCCTATAAAAATAGAAGAATCTGAGAGGATTGTCAACTTTTGAGCCATTTCGTTAAAGAGTTTCATATCTCCAGGAGGATCAGAGATCTCTATCGATTCGAGGAATCCCTTTTTACCCTCAGCGGAAACGTCATCCTTCCCAACCTCCGCTCTGCCAGAGGATTGGCTCAGAAGATAAATGATCAAGGGGGTCTTCCTCGCTCTCGGGGCTCAATGGTCAGAGCTGGTGAGATCTTTGCGATGGGATTAATCGATGAGATTCTCCACTTCGTCGTTCTCCTTTATCGAGAAGAGAAAAATCCGGAGGTGATGAAGAAAGCCCTTCACTGGCTCTATGATGAAGTGGGCAAGAGTCAAGTGGATCAAACCCTCCGGAGGTTCTTAGAAGAGTTTCCTTCTTTGCCTCTCTATCGAGGAGAAATAGGGATGGAGGCCTATCTTGAAGGAGAGACCGAAGGGATCCCTAATCGTCAGGTAGTCCTGGAAGAGATGCTCATGCTCTGGTTAGCCAATCAAAACCCTGCCTTTTCCCCTTTTTCCGACCTCTTCGATCATTCTTCCCTTGAAAAGGAAACACTCTATGGCCGGATCATCGAGGCCCTTCATCGTTTCTTTCTCCACCAGCCCTTTTTTGGCCCTGAACCTCAAAGCCTTATCGAGATGCTTCGGAGTCCTGCCAAGGCCTTTCCAGATTCTCTATCAGGTCAATTAGAATATATCAAAGAAAGATGGGGATATCTTCTTGGGAGATACCTCTCTCTCCTTCTCAGAGCCCGGGATCTTCTGAAAGAGGAGGAGATTGCCCAGATACGAAGAATGGCCTTATGGACCCGTCCCCCTGCAGAGGTCCTTGAATTTGTGGGGTTCGAGGAAGTCCCCGAGCGCTTCAGCCCGGATCGGGATTGGATGCCAAGGTTAGTCTTGCTGGCCAAGAATGTCTACGTCTGGCTCCATCAACTTTCAAGGAAGTATCAGCGATCCATCTACCGGCTTGATCAGATTCCGGAGGAAGAACTGGATCTTTTATCCCAATGGGGTTTTAGCGGGCTTTGGTTGATCGGTCTTTGGGAGAGGAGTTTAGCCTCAAAGAAGATTAAAGAACTCTTAGGAAATCCGGAGGCGGTGGCTTCGGCCTACTCCATTTTTGACTATCAGATCGCCAGTGACTTAGGAGGAGAAGAGGCCTTTCAGACTCTGAAACAACGGGCCTGGAGATATGGGATTCGTCTGGCGAGTGATATGGTTCCAAACCATATGGGGATTGATTCGAAATGGGTCATGGAGCATCCCGATTGGTTTATCTATCTGGAGGAAAGTCCCTTTCCTTCCTATCGCTTCACCGGTCCTGACCTTTCATGGCTTGGGGAGATAGGGATCTATCTCGAGGACCACTATTACGATCAGACGGATGCAGCCGTGGTATTCAAGAGGGTGGATCGGCGGAATGGAGAGGTTCGATATATCTACCATGGGAATGATGGAACTCGTATGCCCTGGAATGACACCGCTCAACTCAACTTCTTAAAACCAGAGGTTCGAGAGGCTGTCCTTCAGACCATTCTTCGGGTGGCAAAAAAATTCCCGATCATTCGCTTCGATGCGGCGATGACCCTTACCAAACGACATTATCAGCGTCTCTGGTTCCCCGAGCCTGGAACGGGGGGAGCCATTCCTTCCCGATCTGAATATGGAATGACCAAAGAGGAGTTTGATCGTCAGATGCCTCATGAATTCTGGCGGGAAGTGGTCGATCGGATAGCCCAGGAAGCTCCGGATACCCTTCTCTTAGCAGAGGCTTTCTGGCTCCTGGAGGGATATTTTGTCCGCACCCTTGGAATGCATCGAGTCTACAATAGCGCCTTCATGAATATGTTGAAGGACGAAGAGAATGCCAAATATCGCTCGGTGATGAAGAATACCCTGGAATTCAATCCCGAGATCCTCAAGCGGTTTGTCAATTTTATGAGCAATCCTGATGAAGAGACCGCCATCTCCCAGTTCGGGAAGGAAGATAAATATTTTGGAATCTGTACGATGATGGTCACCCTTCCTGGACTGCCGATGTTTGCCCACGGCCAGATCGAAGGATTTCATGAGAAGTATGGGATGGAGTATCGTTATGCCAAGCGAGATGAAGAGCCGGATCAAAATTTAATCGAACGTCATCAACGAGAAATTTTCCCATTGCTCAGACATCGTTACCTCTTTGCTGAGGTGAAGGACTTTATCCTTTATGATTTTTTTACTCCTGAAGGGAAGGTCAATGAAAATGTATTTGCCTATTCGAATCGTTCGGGAGAGGAGAGGGCCCTCATCCTTTATCATAACAAGTTTGATCGGGCCTGTGGGTGGATTCGGACTTCTGTGGCTTTTTCCACGGATGAGGGAGGTCAACGAAAGCTCGTTCAGAAGCAACTCGGGGAAGCCTTAGGACTTCATCGAGAGAAGGATTACTTCCTGATCTTTCGAGACCATGTGAGTGGCCTTGAATATATCCGAAAGAGTCAGGAGCTTCACGAGAAAGGATTATACGTGGAGTTAGGAGCCTATCAATATCATGTATTTTTGAACCTTCGAGAGGTCCGAGACAACGAATGGCATCATTATGCCCGACTTCATGATTTCTTGGGTGGGAGGGGAGTCCCTGATCTCCACGAGACATTGAGAGAGATTCTTCTTCAACCTCTTCATCAGGCTTTTCGAGAGTTGGTTCAAGGGGAAAGACTTCGTCGTCTAATGGGAGCTCGGATCAAAAAATTTGGAGAGTTCCTTGAAGAGGGTCTTCTCGCGGAGATCGAAGAGAAGATGGTTCATGTCTTGAAGGAGGTAAGACAGTTTGATCAAGGGAAAGGGGATGAATCCCTCTTGATCCGACAGGTAAGGAAAGAATTGGAGGCCATCCTTTATTTGCCTGTGATTGCCAGTCGTGTCTCCATTCTTCAACCCAAAAAGGTCAAAGAGGTAGCCCAATTTCTGAATCAAAGACTGACGGATTCGCCCTTTCTCTGGGGTCCTCTTTTTTTATGGGTTTTTGTTCACCTCCTCGGGAGCAGAATTCGTCCTGAAGAGGTGGATCAGCAGAGTCCCGGGATCATCGATCGTTTGAAACTCGGTCCAATTTTTCGTGAGACCCTTGTCGATTTAGGGATCCATGAAGAGATCGCCTCGAGACGGGTCACCTTAGTGAAGCTCCTCACCCGCTACCAAAGGTGGTTTGAAGAAGAGATGGATTCCCTTCTCGAGGCCCTATTGAGAGACCCGGAGGCAAGGGAATTCTTAGGAGTGAATCTCTATGCGGATCGCTGGTGGTTTCACAAAGAATCCTTTGAGGAGCTTTTATGGTGGTTCATGCTGATCGCAGCCATTGAAATCGGTTTCGACCCACTCCGACCGGTTAATGAGATGAAGAAAGAATTAGAAAGATCCTGGTCAATGATTGAAACCCTCCAGAGAGCAGAAGAGAGGTCAGGATACGAGGTTGAAAAATTGGTTGAAGGGATAAAAACTCGTCCAATCAATAAAGACCAGCCCAGGTGAGGGTCCACTCTCCGAAACGTTCGTTGACTCGATCCATGGCTTTAAGGAGGTTTTCCCTCCTATCCTTCTTCTCAAAAAGGTTCAACTGGTATCCCTCCTTTCTCAAGAGGGAGACCGTGACCCCTAAGAGGCGTATCGGTTTTGGATGAGAAAGGGATTCAAAGATTTCAAGGGAGTGACGGAAGATTTCATTTCCACTATGGGTTTCCTGTTGAAGGGTTTTCTGTTTGGTAAAGGTATAGAAATCACCGTAACGAACCGTAAGGGTTATCCTCTTCCCGAAATAACCTTCCTTTCTCATTCTTTTCGAAACCCTCTCGGAGAGTTGGAAAAGGACCTTCTTTAATCTTTGGGGATCCAGCGTATCTTCTTCCAGGGTGATACTATGTCCGATCGATTTGGCCTCCTCTTCTTGTTCAAAGGGAACGACAGGGCTGTCGTCTTTTCCCAGCCCCATTTCCTTCAGTCTCCTTCCAATCACGCCAAATCTTCTTGTTAATAGGGGGAGAGGAGTTTTTCCCAATTGGCCACAGGTAAAAATTCCTATCTCCCTCAAGGATTCAGCCAGTTTTGGTCCGATCCCATGGAGTTTCTCCACAGGTAGATCTCTCAGGATTTCTTCTATCCCTTCTTTTTTGATTTCCATCAGCCCATCGGGTTTTTTGAGCCGACTTCCCAGTTTAGCAAGCAATTTATTTGGGGCAATTCCGATGGAGCAGGTTAAGCCCTCTTCTTCTCGAATCCTCTTTTTGATCCCCTGGGCGATGTGAAGGGGGGAACAAAAAAGAAGGAGAGACTCTGTGATGTCCAGATAGGCTTCATCGATGGAGGCGACCTCCACAATGGGAGTATACTCTTTCAGGATGGAAAAGATTCGTGCAGCTGTTTCGGTATATTTGGAGTGGTCCCCTTCCACAAGGATTAACGAGGGGCATTTTCTTTGGGCTTCCTTTATGGGCATCCCTGCGTGAATTCCGAAGGGTCTTGCCTCGTAGTTCGCCGAGGTGATGACGCTTCGGGAAAGGGAGCCACATACGGCTGCAGGTTTTCCCCTGATCCAGGGCCGTTCCCTCTCCTCCACCGAAATAAAAAAGGCATCCATATCGATATGAAGAATCGTTCGTTCCTTTCTCATAATTTTCGGAATATCCCGATCACTTTGCCAACGATGGTTACTTTCTTATCCTCTTTTTTTACGACAATGGGCTCCATTTTGGGGTGGGCAGGTTCCAATCGAATCAGGTCCTTCGTTTTAAAAATTCTTTTGATGGTGGCCTCATCTTCTATCAGAGCGACGACTATCTCCCCATTGCCTGCATTGGATTGAGGCTTCACCAGGGCGAAATCTCCGTCCTGAATGTGGGCTTCAATCATACTGTCTCCTTGAACGCGGAGGAGAAAGACATCGTCAGAAGGAATCAGGCTTTTATCAAAGAAGAGGTACCCCTCCACATCCTCAACGGCCAGAATGGGTTCGCCTGCCCTGACCCTTCCAAGAATTGGAATGGAAACTCCCTCCCCTAAAGGCTCGGAAGGATATTTTAATACTTCAATTCCTCTCGAACGGTAAGGGAGTATTCGGATGAACCCCTTCTTTTTTAGGATCTGGAGGGTTTTCTGAGGCCCCCTCAGGCTTTTGAGGCCAAAATGGGAGGCAATTTCTCGAAGGGTAGGGGGGAATCCTTTTTCCCTCAGAAAACTTTTTAAAAAATCCAGTAGTTCTTTCTGTTTGGGGGTAAGAGGTTCTTTCATTTTAGGGTATACATTTGTATACCATTTTACAGCCACAATGTCAAGAGAAAAAATTTTTTTTAATAACCCCTCACACTGAAGGGTGGAAATCATTTTAAGCCCGACAGGAGGATCAAAAATTTTTGTGAATTGACAAGGAAGGGAGGTTTGGGTAAAGTTAGATGAAAGAACCTTAAGGGAGGGAAAAATGGGAGATCGACCTTATATCCTATGGTTTGATGAGATTAGTTTAGGTGATATTCCTCTTGTAGGCGGAAAGAATGCCTCCTTGGGAGAGATGAGAAAAGAGCTGAAACAACTGGGGGTCAATATCCCTAATGGATTCGCTATCACCGTCCATGCCTACCATGATTTCCTCGATAAGGGCACGGTTCAGGAGTGGCAGTACCTTATGAAGAAACCGAATGTTCGAGACAACATCCAGGATATCCTTGCGGATCTTGATGCGGATGATATGGAGGATCTTTCGGAGAAGGGAAGCCGCATTCGGAGACTCATTTATAGCCTTGAATTCCCTCGAGAGATTATCGAGGAGATTGTGAAGGCCTATCGGAGATTATGTAAGGAATACGGGGAGGATACCGATGTGGCTGTCCGAAGCAGTGCCACTGCAGAGGATTTACCCACGGCCAGTTTTGCCGGTCAGCAGGAGACCTATCTCAATATCCGAGGTGAATATGCGTTGATCCAAGCCTGTAAGAGATGTTTCGCCTCCCTTTTTACCAATCGGGCCATCTCCTATCGAATCCATAAAGGATTTGACCACTTTCGAGTGGCCCTTTCCATAGGGGTGCAGAAGATGGTTCGCTCAGATAAGGCTTGTTCAGGGGTGATGTTCACCATTGATACCGAATCCGGTTTCCCTGATGTCGTCTATATTACGGGCTCTTACGGATTAGGGGAGAACATTGTTCAGGGAGTCATCAACCCGGACGAGTTCTATGTTTTTAAACCCTGTTTAAAAGGGCCCTATAAACCCATTATTCAGAAAACCCTTGGGAGCAAAGAGATCAAGATGGTCTATGCGATTGAGGGGGAGGGATCGACGAAGAATATCCCCACTTCTGCCTTTGAGAGGGCCAATTTTATCTTGAGTGACGAAGAGATCATTCGTCTGGCCCAGTGGGGAGTCATCATTGAAGAACATTATACAAAGAAGTATGGACGTTACTCGCCCATGGACATTGAGTGGGCAAAGGATGGAATCACTCAAGAGCTCTTTGTTCTTCAGGCAAGACCCGAGACAGTGAAATCGCAAGCCAAGAAAAACTTCTTCGAGACCTATATCCTAAAACAGAGGAGTCGACCTCTGGTTAAAGGAAAAAGCGTGGGAGAGAAGATAGGGGCTGGTCCCATCAACGTGATCTCCAGCGTGAGAGAGATTGACCGTTTCAAAAAAGGAGAGATTTTGGTCACCCAGATGACCGATCCCGACTGGGAACCGATCATGAAGATAGCCGCAGGGATTGTCACCGATCGGGGAGGTAGAACCTGTCATGCTGCCATTATCAGTCGGGAGTTAGGAGTGCCATGTGTGGTGGGAACGGGCAATGGAAGCGAGATCTTGAAGGGATACTCGAGCGCGACGGTCTGTTGTGCCGAGGGGGAGACCGGAGTGGTCTATGAAGGGATTCTTGACTACGAGGTCAAGCGCTTTGATATAGAACATCTTCCGAGACCCAAAACGAAGATCATGATGAACGTGGGAGACCCGGACAACGCCTTTCATCTCTCCTATCTTCCCAATGATGGGGTGGGATTGGCGAGGTTGGAATTCATTATCAATAATTTTATTCGAATTCATCCCATGGCTCTGGTGAAGTTCGATTCGTTGCCTGAAGATCATGTGAAGAAAGAGATCGAACAGTTGACGGTGGGCTATAAAGATAAAAAGCTCTATTTCATCGAACGATTGGCTCAAGGGGTGGCAAAGATTGCGGCTGCTTTCTTTCCAAAGGACGTCATTGTGAGGATGAGCGATTTTAAAACGAACGAGTATGCCAACCTCATCGGGGGAAGTCGTTTTGAACCGGTGGAGGACAATCCCATGATCGGTTTTCGGGGGGCGTGCCGGTATTATGACGAGGACTATCAGGAGGGATTTGGACTTGAGTGTCTGGCAATGAAGAAAGTCCGAGATGAGATGGGTTTGACCAATGTGAAATTGATGATCCCCTTCTGTCGAACCGTAGAGGAAGGTCGATTGGTGATTGCCGAGATGAGAAAATATGGGCTGATCCAGGGACAAAACGGTCTTGAAATCTATATGATGTGTGAGATTCCAAGCAATGTCATTTTAGCCGAAGAGTTCTGTGAAATCTTCGATGGATTTTCCATCGGTTCCAATGATCTCACCCAATTGGTTCTGGGCCTGGATCGCGATTCAGAGAAGGTGTCCCACCTCTTTGATGAAAGAGACCCAGCAGTCAAGAAGATGATCCAGTGGGTCATCGAAAGGGTGAGACAGAGGGGGAAGAAGATCGGGATCTGTGGCCAGGCCCCGAGTGATTATCCTGAATTTGCGGAGTTTTTGGTTCGATGTGGAATCGATAGCATCTCCCTGAATCCAGATACGGTCCTCAAGACGACGGAGAGGATCCTGGAGGTAGAAAAGGAGCTCGGATTACGAAGGGAGGAGCCAGAGAAAAAGGCCCTGGCAGCAAGTTGATGAAGATCTTACTCCATATCTGTTGCGCGAACTGTGCGATCTATCCTGTCGAGGTGTTAAGAAAGCAAGGAAAGGAAGTGGTGGGTTTCTTTTTTAACCCCAATATTCATCCCTATCAGGAATACCAGAAACGATTGGAGTCGTTAAGAAGGTATGCCGAAGAAGCGGGTCTCGAAATGATCTATCGGGATGAGTATCTCCTTGAGGATTTCTTAAAACACGTCTCTCAGGATCCAGAGAGGAGATGTTCCTATTGCTACTCGCTCCGACTCGAAGCAACGGCTCGAGTGGCCAGGGAGAGGGGGTTTGATCAGTTTTCGACGACTCTCCTGCAAAGCACTCATCAAAATCATTCTCTTATCCAAGAGACAGGAGATCGAATGGCCAGGGAATTTGGAGTTCCTTTCTATTATGAAGATTTTCGACCCGGTTGGCTAAGAGGGGTGGAGGTTTCAAAAAAGATGGGGCTCTATCGCCAACAATACTGTGGCTGTATCTATAGCGAAAAAGAGAGATATCTAAAATCAAAAAAATAGGCGTGCCACTGGAGGGAAGGGGATGGGTTTAGGCCCGTTAGGGAAACTCCTTATTCTCTTCGGAATCTTTATCATTTTAATCGGTCTCTTCCTCGTCTTGAGTGATAAGTTGCCTTGGATCGGAAGGCTCCCAGGGGATATCGTGATTAAGAAAGATCGATTTACTTTCTATTTCCCTCTGGCGACCTGTATTCTTCTTAGCCTCCTTCTGACCCTCATCTTCTGGATCCTTCGTAGATAAGAGAGCTTCTTTTTTAGGTAGCTATTTTCTGAAGAAGATCAATGAGGATCTTCATCCCGAACTTTACATTTTCTAATTCGATCCGCTCATTGTTCCCGTGGACCCTCATTAACTCTTTCTCTGTGATTCGGAAGGGTTCAAAGTCATAAGTAATCATTCCTTTTTCCCTGAGGAAACGACTGTCGGTAGCCCCTGGAAGGAGGAGGGGAACGACCGGACAGCCTGGATCATTTTCAGAGGCGATCTCCTCGATAGAGCGAAACAACTCCGTATCAACAGGAGAGGGGGGGAG
>Ga0209102_1000124_pt1 | contig 51923 bp, 57 predicted proteins | sample ConPoolayeHmetaG_FD_185483 | JGI IMG/M metagenome (GOLD analysis project Ga0209102, IMG submission 185483) | Hot spring microbial mat communities from California, USA to study Microbial Dark Matter (Phase II) - Cone Pool mat layer H metaG... ...
TTTCTGGCTTTTCTGCAAATAGATATCCATGCTGCGCCACGGGCCCTTTCTTGTTTTGTAATAGAAAAAGGTTTGCCGCAATATATTGTTTTTTTATTCGATGAAGATTGCTGGTCGATAGGGCGTCGCCAAGATTGCCTTATTTTTTGGATCGTAGCGTTTGCTATTTTCTTCATTATACACTATAATTTGTGCATTGAGTCTTTGTACTAGGAAATTTTTTGCATCTTCAAGTATTTTTGTTTCATCCAACTTTTCTATCTTGAGCATGGTTTCAGTTCTCTTTTCTGGCATTTTATCCACTTCTTTGAGTAATTTTGAAGCAAAATTTGCAATGTCCTTCATTCTTTTCTTTAAACTTTCCTCGCTGGCTAATTCTCTCATCACTTCGTTAAGTTTAACTTTTTCACTTCTAGACTTCTGCAGAACTTTTCTGTAAACCTTCCATTTCCATGGTGCGGCAGTATAGTAGTATATTGTCTTCGGCTTTATTCCTGTGGCTTTCATAATGTTTGAGGTGTCTTCTAGCATATTCATAATTAAGGCTTCATTTTCTTCAGCTACCAAATCCACTTTTGTTTCATCTGGTGTTGGCCAAGAACTCGTTGAGACAAAGCGTTTCTTACCCATCATTTCCCACAATTCTTCGCACATGTGAGGAGCTATTGGGGCTAACATTCGAATTTGAGCATCTAAAACTTCGCCTATTACATATGTCTTGGCAGTGTTCTCTTTTCGTTCAGCTGTTCGCTTTTGATACCACTGAAAATCTTGATCCAATTCATATATTATACTGTTTATTGCTTTGCGAACAGCCAGTTTATCCATAGCTTCGGTTGCCTTTCTGATGTGATCTTGCAGTCGGCTAATCATCCATTTATCTATGTCGAGAAGCGTTTTTGGTACTTTTTTTGCACATTTTTTCTTTGTGAATTCAGCTACGAATCTGTAGAGGCGTTCTAGTCTGACTAGCATTGATTTGGCTATTGAGGGGCTAAAATCAGCATCCTGTAATAGCTCAGCCGTTGCCAGAACACCAAGTCTTATAGGGTCTGCACCAAATTTGGCCAATCCTTCCCGTAGTGGAATTATGTTTCCGAAGGATTTACTCATTTTTGCACCTTCCATTAGGACATGACCGTTGGTTACGATTTGACGTGGCCAAAGGTTTTCTGGAAATATTGCCGTGTGGTTGAATATCATGAAGGTTAGGTGGTTCGGAATTAGCTCATGGGCAGAGTGTCGACTATCAAGTGGATAGAAGTATAAGAATTCGCTGCGCATAGCTTTCAATATTTTAGAGCCTAGTTTTGCTTTCTTGGCGATTTCAACGGGACTGCCTTTTCCAAGGAAAATGTAGTCAAAAAATTCTTCTGTTAGCTGTTCTGCATGGATTTTATTTTCTTTGATATATCTAACTATTGTATAGTATGCCATGTAGATTGTCGAATCAGATAGAGACTCAATGATCCAATCTCTGTCCCAAGGTAGTCTTGTGCCCATACCGGATTTTCTTGCACATGCTTTTTCATGCAACCAATCAATGACGTATTGGTATTCCGAGCGCATTTCTTCTGGTAAGATTTCCATTTTTTCCAAGTTCTTATGAGCTGAAGCTTTCCATTCTGGTCTTCCATAGTCAATGAACCATTGGTCTTCCAAGATTTTGACAATGCATTCAGTTCCGCAACGGCACATGACGGGTCGGTTTAGTAATTCATACACGGTTGTGGCTTTGCCTTCATTGATAAGGTCTTGTTTGACCTTGTCTTTTGCCTCTGCCACAGACATGCCAAAATATTTTCCTGTGTTCTGTTTCATCTTGCCATTGTGGAACTCATGGCGGTAGACTTCTTTTGTGGCATCTTCCAGTTTCGGGTCTCTCTGATCTTGAATCTGCATTTTTTTGACTATGTCGCCTGCGGGAATCTCTGAGTAGCTTGGAACTTCGATTAGGGAGATTGGTTTCACAGAGTCTATGGCTTCGCTTGATATCCCATACTCTTTAAGTTTTGACGGAGTTTTCTTGATGTTTTCGAGAGCAACATAATCATATGGTGCATGACCGGGAACAGACATTACTACACCAGTTGCGTTTCTTGGGTCAACGAAATCTGCTGGCAGAATTAGAATTTTAGTGTTTGTTATAGGATTTTCAACTTGTCTGCCAATAAGTTGTTTTCCTCTGAAAGTTTCGAGGACTTTGACTTTTCGTTTTTGATGTTGCAGTTTCTTTGCACTTTCTTGACTAATTAGCCATTGTTCACTGTCAACATTTGCCTTCACATAATTGTTATTTGGGTTTAGCCAAATATTTGTAACACCGAAGACTGTTTCTGGACGCAGTGTGGCTGCTGGAAAGATTAAATTGTCCTGTTTGAATTTTATGACGGTGAATTCGCCTATTTCTGGTTCAACATCGCCTTTTGTGTCGTGCATCCCCACAGGGTTTCCGCATTTTGGACAGAAGCCTACTGGGTGACTTCCGCGTTTTATGTATCCTCCTTTGCGTAATTTCTGGAATTGCCATTCTATGAAGCGGTTGTAATGGGGATCCACTGTCGTGAATTCACGGCGCCAGTCAATTGAGTAACCTATCTCTTTCATACCAGTTTTAATTTCTTGGTGGAAATAGTGTGCCATGGCTATTGGTTCTGTTAACTCTTTCAGCTTTTCCTTTGGGATTTTGTAGATATTTGTGAAGTCTCTGATGAGGTCCTCGTCGTTTTCTGCAAGGCGTTTAGCCATGGCTAAGACAGGTGTGCCAGTGTAGTGGAAAGCCATTGGCAATAAGACATTGTAACCACGCATTCTCATGTATCGCGCGTGTACATCTGCTAAAGTGTAGGTTCTTCCATGACCGATATGCTGTGGAGAGTTTGGGTATGGATAAGCAACTGTCACGTAGTATTTTGGTTTTCTAGGATTAGGATTTGCTTCGAAAATTTTGGCTTTTTGCCAACGTTTCTGCCATTTTTCTTCGATTTTTTTTAAAAAGTCCATAAAACTTTTTGAATTGGTTTGAGGGATATTAAAGGTTTTGTTTTTACGAGTTGAGAACATAGTCCCTCATTTTTTGCACCGTAACATATCTTGTGCAAGGTTACATTAATCTTTTGCTCTTTCTCTCGTAGTCTACTTCCCGCTTGTTCATATTTTGGGTTATTGAGCAAAACTTTGGTAGAGAAAGTGTTGTCGTTAAGTCAACCTTAAATAAATGAGCTTATATTTAAAATTAGACTTAAAGATGATGAGAGTGAAATAGTTGAGTGAAAAATGGGCTGAAAAATTGAGTGGTGCATGTAGTTTAGATCCAGATTTTCTGAAACATGCCATGGAAGAGTTAAGCGAAAGCTGCTTCGGCGACGCTACCAGTTCACAGAAGGTTATTGAAGAGCTTACTTTACATTGCAGTTTTACTAAGGATGAGTTGAGAAAGTTTATCAGCGAAGTTTCAAAGAACTGTCCAATCGACGCAAAGAAACTGTATAAAGAGATAGTTAAGTCTGAAGGCAACAAGGAAGCAGTATTCGACGCAATTTACACTGCAAAGGCAAGGCCCGTCTAAAGATTAGACGGTCGAACACGAAAGCAATAGAGTGCCAGATTATCATGAGCTCTGCGGAAGCAACTTTCTGCGGAGACTACTGTGGAAAATGTCCAATCTATGAAGGTAAATGCCAAGGCTACATTCCTGCAATGCATATGGATTGTCACTTCGTCAAATGTTGCCCCGAAAATGGCGTTGAGCATTGCAGTTTTTGTAAAGATTTATCATGTAAAAGACTGCAAGAGTTTGTTCCTGATGGCCGTCCTAAATGTCAGAAGAGCTATCATATTGAAAAATTGCGGGTGCTTAAGGCTGTTGGAACTGATGAATGGTTGAAGCTGCAGAGAGTCTAATGGAAGTTTCACTAATGCCATATTATGTTTATATTATTCAGTGTAAGGGCGGTAGCTTCTATACAGGATACACTAAGAATTTGGATGCCCGTTTGTTGCTTCACATGAATGGAAAAGGCGCCAGATATACACGAATGCACAAGGCAAAGAAGCTTGTTTACACTGAAGAATTCAGTTCAAGGTTGGAGGCAATTAGAAAGGAGAGAAAGATAAAAGGTTTGACTCATTGCAAGAAGCTTGAGCTAATAAATTCTTGGACTAAGCCAAAATAAACATTGTTTTTGGAGTAGCTATCACTATTCCAAGTTTCTGTATTCTCTGAATATTTGCATCAAACAGGCTTATTAAGGCAGTTAAAATCTACTCTTTGAGATTTCTATACCGAAAAAGAAGGACCCAAAATAATTCAGAAAGGCAAAATTACATTGTCGTTTACTATGAAACCGCTCTAGCAAGAATCTAAGCGCGCAACTGTTGCCTTAGTACTTCTTCTGCTTTTTTGATTGCTTCTTGCAGTTTATCGACTTTTGTTCCGCCACCTTGTGCGAAGTTGGGTTTTCCGCCACCTCCGCCACCAATAATTGCTGAAGCTTCTCTGACAATTTCGTTTGCATTTATACCCTTCTCAAGAGCTGCGCTACCAGTCATAGCCATTATTCTCGCATTTTTTCCATCAGTCCCATAAAATATTATAATTGTTTCATCATCTCTCTTGATTATTTCGCTGGCTGTCTGAACCATGCGGTTTACATCAATCGAATCCTTAAAATCACGTAACACAAGTCTGATTCCGCCTATTTCCTTAACTTCTTCGGCTTCTTTTGCACCTAAGCCTGCACTTTCGCGGGCAGCCAATTCTTTTACGAGTTTTCTTTTCTCTGCGTTTGCTTCTTTCAATTCTTGGACAAGCCTTTCTGCTGTTTTATCCAATTTTTCCAATGGAGCATTCAAAACTTCTGAAACTTTCCAAAGCAACTGCTCATTTCTCTGCACAGCCTTCAAAGCTGAAATTCCAATAGAATAAACAAGTCTCTCCACACCATCTTGCACTCTTTCCGAATGAATTATCTTGATAAAGCCAATCTCGCCAGTGCTCTTCAAATGCGTCCCAGCACACGCCTCAACATCCCAATCGCCCGTTTTCACAACACGAATTTCCTTGCCAGGAACAGCTCCGCCTTGATAAAGCCTAAATCCATATTTCCTTTCTGCTTCGCTTCTTGGCATCCAAGCAGTTTCCACTTTCATATTTTGCAGAATAGCCTGATTCGCCAAAGTCTCTATCTTATGCACTTCTTCAGGCGTTAATCGCCGATAATGCGAAATGTCCAGCCTAGAACTTTCGACGCCTTTTTGTGTTCCGAACTGCCAAACATGCTGTCCAAGTACACGTCTTGCTGCACCATTGATTAAGTGTGTTGCAGTGTGATTCTTCATTAAACCGTATCGTTTATCCCAATCAATAACTCCCTTAACAATGCTGTTCTCTTTTAGAACGACTTTACCCTTTATCTTATGGACTATTACTTTGCCGATTTTTTGGGCATCCACAACCTCAACCTTGCTTTTACCAAAAACCAAATAGCCACTATCTGCAGGTTGTCCCCCACCTTCTGGATAGAAGCAAGTCCTATCAAGAACAACATACTTCTCATCTATTATCTTGAGAACTTTTGCCTCAAACTCTCGCATATACTGGTCCTTATAGTACAGCTGCTCTGTTTCAGCAATGTTCGCAACTGCTGTTTCCAGCCATTCTGAAGGTTTAGCCTCCTCTTCTGTAGGCTTAGAGGCTTGCATATGCCTTTGGGCGATTAAAGTGTAGAAATTGTCTGGAATCTCTGCCTTCAGTTTTTCTTTTCCTGCAACTTCCTTAACAATCTCTGGTGGAAGCCCATGAGAATCATAAAGCTCAGTCAAAGTTTCTACTGGAATCTCCTTCTTCCTCTTCGCCTTTAGCTCGCTGGAAATGCGTTTAACCATCCCTTCACCGCGGTTAAGCGTATCCTCAAACTTCTCCTCCTCCACCTTAAGAATCTCCATTATCTCGCTTCGCATTTCCTTAAGATGCGGAAAATCTTCACACCAAAGGTTAATCTGCATATTCATAATGTCATACAATCTGTCTGGAATATTCAGCATCCGCAGCAATCGGTAAATTCTTCGAAAAACAAGCCTCGCTAAATAGCCTTCCTGAATGTTTGATGGAACAACACCCTCCGAAAGTATGAAACACAAACATTTAGTATGATCTGCAACTGCAAACGCATTTTCAATCGGAACTAGAAACCTGTCAAGTTCATCTACATTTAGCCCAACCAACATTGCTTCTTTGCATCTAGTTTCTAGCCTACTTGCAGTTTTGTCAAGATTAACTAAACCTGAAACCTTGGCAACTTTTGCTAACAACTTGTTGTCAATTTTTGTTAAACCTGCCATCTTGAAGATTTTATCAAGTAAACCACCATAAACTGCATGAAAACCGCTTACAACACCCTGCGAAAGCCATGCATAACGGTCAATTCCATAGCCTGGATCAACCGTTCGTATTGGCAACTTGACAAATTTATCATTGACAACTTTGTACTGCATAAAAACCAACGTAGCAACCTCTAAACCACGAATAACTGATTCTAGGCATGGACCAGCATTTCCGCCGCCTGACCAAACTTCTTCTTTGTAAACTATTTCTTCTGGCTTTACACCTAAATAAGTAGTTACCCACTCATGATGATACCTTACTGTTTGATCTTTCCAGTAAACCTCCTTATCTGGATAGTTAAATGCATGTGCTCCCCCCATTTCAAATATAGTGAGGTGTCTGCCAAATGTTGGACCCGTATTAGCTATGTCTACTAGGCGAATGCAAGGCTGAGAAATCACGAGTGGATTGGCAGGTGGAGGCGCAATCCCATTAGTAACATATGGCTGGAAATCAATAATACTTGCATGTGTCAGATAAATGTCGTCTCGCCATCTTGCCACAACTGGATAGGGTTTAATGCGAGTGTGCCCATTCTTTTCAAAAAATGAGAGAAAAGTCTCTCGCATCTGTTGCAGACTGTAGTTTCTTCGTGTTGGTGGATTATTTATGAAAGTGTAAAAGGCACACTCTTCTGAGGTTGCTTCTCCGCAGGTTTCTTGGTCTGGATTCAATGTCCAAAAATACTTTCTGCACTTTGGACAGCGTTTCCTAATGAAGCCTTCATCCTTAAAGAATTGAAGGCTATATTCTTCCTTTGGAAACGTCCTCAATTTTTAAACACTCCATTATTGTGAATAATTTAGCTTTTTCAAATGAGTAATAAGCTACACAAATTTAAACTTGCTCGCCAATTTTTCTACACTTTTCTCTTTATAATCGAGTTACCTTTCGCTATCCAAGTTTAAAGCCCAGCAGAAAGCCTACAATGAAGCTGGCAGCAAATGGTAGAATGGATATTAACCCGGCAAGCCATGATGCTGCTTGCTCAGCAAAACTGAATGCGCTCTCTAATGTTTTAAAAAGTGATTCATAGTTTATGTTTATTACTCCTTGTGTGCTTAGGTAAAGGAGTGCGATTATGCCTAAACCTATCAAGATGATTATGAGCTTGCTGATTTTTTTGATAACAAATCCGACTATGAAGCCGCCTATTCCACCCAAACCAAGTTGATAAACAATTGGCGATATGGTTTCACTCATACAAACCCTTTTCTTCGCATAAGCATTGCAAGTTTGATTTAAATGTGTTTTGCTAAAATAAAATATGAGATTTATGGCAAGCAAGGGGGGTGAAAAATTCTTATGGAGGTATTAGACATATATCTACTAAACTTGCTGCTAACATTAGGCATGTTCACAGTATTGATTTTCAGAGCTTGGATTGAGCTGAGAAATTATCGATTGATATGGAAAGAACTTGAATGGCGACAGACATATCAGACCATGGGAAGGCTGCTTAAGGCTGAAAAAGACCTATTCTCAAAGGTGGAAGGCGGCGATGAACTTTATCAAATGTTATGCGAAATATTTAGAGTAGACGCTGGCAAAGCCTAGGGATAATGCCAATCTTTAATCAACTTTATTGCAGCTTTGTGATGTTTTTCCAGTCCATAACGTCTATACGGTTTTGTTAGGTGTCTCTGAGACCTAGATGAAGTTATGTAAAGTCCTCTTCTTACATCACGCTTGATTTTAACCTTAACTTTCTTTGCATCTGAATATTTTGTAGTGCATTTTTTGCATCTGAAACCTTGCCCTTTTCCCATAGATTCAAGCCGTTTTCCACATTTTGGGCAAATTGGGTTTTGATAGACAATTTTTGGTGCAAGTTTCAACATGCGAATTTTTTCAAGATTTATTGGTAAAGAAACATCATGAGAAGGTTTGCGGGCACCACCGTAAACTTGCACATAATCTCCAATGATCAGTTTCATGGCAACTTTGCGGAGAGCACCAGTTGGTTCATATGCTGCACATTCAACCTGTCCGCTTTCATCCTTGATTGAGAAGAATACGTGTCTTCTAGGAATTATTTTTGGGTTTGTTGACACCATTCCTCTTGCAATAACAGGATGGTAAGGCTTTATTTGGCTTATTTTTTCAACTCTTTTTAGATGTGCATCTGTTCCTTGATTTGTACGAAAAATAACCCACCTTTCCACAGGCTCAAGAGGCTTAACAATATCAAATGCTTTTCTCACGATTTCCGCTGTCTCCCCTCTGATACCAAATAGAATCGGGTCAGGTCCGCGTGGTGTGATTATGATTCTGTTCTTTTCCAAGTCAATATTATTAAAAGTGTATGGTGCTGTAGCCTTATCCATTTCGAAAATTGAGTCTTCATCTACTTTTCTTTTTAATCCGTAATTTTCTGGAATACGATACGCAAGAACTTCATATGTGTAATCGTCTTGAAGAGTTTCGCCGACTGCAGCTAAGCTTCCGATGATTCCTCGTCCTTTTTTAAAGCCTACAGCTTCAGCTTCAAACTTTTTTATGAGCCTTAATGCTTCTTTCAAGGTTGTGATTGCTGTTGTCGTGTTTTTGGCGAATGTCTTAACTTCTCTTGGAATTTTTGCTTTCTTGAAGAATACAATGCCGGGGTCTGTGCCCTTGAACTCTATGTCTGAGTGTTCTTCCACGGTGCTTGTGACTGTTTCTTTTATTTTTTCTTCATTATTTTCGTTGTAATGTATTCTTATGCATAGTGCTCCGTTTCCTCTTGTTTTCCATGGCACGTTAGGGTTTAACCTTATTAGATTTGGGTAGTCGATGAAATGCGCGCCTATTTTTTGCAGTTTTTCTACTAGTAGGGCGGTTATGTAGGTTGTGCATCCTTTTCTTGTTGAATCTGTGTCATCAATCCCTATGTGCATCGTTTTTTCTGTCATTTATGGCAGCTCATTATTTAGTGAGAGATTGAAATAGAATGTTTAATGATGGGTTTATTAATGTAAATAAAAAGGAGGAATTGCGTGTTATTTTGATTCTTCAACAACTATCATTGTTAGTGTTGATCTGACTTTGTCAAGTCTTCTTATTCTCCATGTGACAGTTTCTTTCAGCTTGTCCATTGTGTCTGCTTTGACTCTTGCGATTATGTCGTAGACTCCGTAGACGGCGAATGCATCTTCTACTCCTTCAACTTTCTTTAAGTCTTTTAGTACGTCTGCTTCTGAACCTATTTCGGTGTTTATCAGCACAAAGGCTGTGGGCATTTTTTATCTCCTCGCTATTAATGTTTATGGTGAAGCATTAAAATAGTTTGCTGTAAGTTCGACTTAAAAAGATACTCTTATCTTTCATTTCGAAGATAATACACTATTAGGTTTAATCATGTCAGAAGTTATTACAAGCCGTGAAATGCAAGCCTTAGAGCTTAATGCAGAATACTTTGGAATTTCAAGGCTTCAGTTAATGGAGAATGCTGGGCATCACGTAGCCTCCGAAATAGCTTCTAGGTTCAAACCAGATAAAACAATAGCAATTTTCTGCGGTTTAGGAGGAAACGGAGGCGACGGCTTCGTTGCTACACGCCACTTAACCTCCTTAGGCTTTAAGGTTAATTTAATTCTTGCTGGAAAGGCTGAAGACATTTTCAGCAAAGAATCCATAGAAAACTGGAAAGCCATACAGCATCTAAAAGAAATAATACCAACCCACGAAGTCTATGATAGCACCACCATCCCTCAAATAACAGCTGACATAGTGATTGACGCTTTGCTAGGAACAGGCACAAAAGGAAAATTGAGACCGCCAATTCTGCAACTTGTACAAAGAATCAACACTATGAATGCTTTTAAAGTTGCAGTAGACGTGCCCACTGGCATCGATGCAGATACTGGCGAAGTTTTAGGCGAAGCAATCAAAGCCAACCTAACCATAACTTTTCACAAAGCAAAAAAGGGACTTGAAAACGCAAGAGAATATGTCGGAGAACTGCTCGTAAAAGACATAGGATTACCAAAAGAATACGAAAAATTCGCTGGACCAGGAGATGTCTCATTAACTATCAAGCCTCGAAAATCAGAAGCTCATAAAGGCGATTTTGGACGCTTACTAATAATTGGCGGAAGCGAAACCTTTTCAGGCGCTCCAGCCCTAGTGGCTTTAGCTGCCCTACGCACAGGCATTGACTTAGCATATGTTGCAGCTCCAGAACAAACAGCACATGATATTTCTGCCATGTCACCTGAACTAATTACAATAAAACTTGAAGGAAAACATCTAAACTTCGCAAACATACCAGCCTTAAAAACGCACATAGAAACAGTCAACGCTATCGTTCTAGGCCCAGGCCTAGGATTGCACCCAGAAACCAAACAAGCCGTGAAGGCAATAGTTGACGTTATAGAAAGTGCTGGAAAACCATTACTCTTAGATGCAGATGGACTGAAGGCTTTTGCCGAGTTTAAGAGAAAACTAAATGTGCCCTTAGTTTTGACACCTCATGCTGGAGAATATGCAATATTAACTGGAAAGAGGCTACCAGAAGATTTAAAAGAAAAAATTTCAGAAGTGCAGAAGACAGCAACAGAATTAGGCGCAACCCTGCTTGTGAAAGGACCAATCGACATAATTTCTGATGAAAAGCGTTTCAAACTTAATTTTACAGGAAATCCAGGCATGACCGTTGGCGGAACAGGCGATGTGCTTTCAGGCATCGTCGGAACCTTTTTAGCTCAAAAAACAGATCCTTTTGAAGCGGCTGTTTCTGGAGCCTTTGTTAATGGTGCTGCTGGCGACTTTGCTTTTGAAGAGAAGGGGTATCACATGGTTGCTACAGACCTTATAGAGCATATTCCACATGTTCTGAATGATCCAATGAGCCATCTGAAGGTGCAAAAAGCAAGTGCAAAAACAGGTTAAAATCGTTGTCTACCATGCGGGACAATGCGACCCTAAAAAATGCTCAGCTCTAAAACTCAAGCGACATGGGCTAATTCGTATAGTGTATAAGATTAGGTTTTTGCCTAGAAGGGCTATTGCGCTTAATCCTTTTTCGAAAATTGCGTTGTCTCCAGCCGACAGAAAGCAAATCGAAAATTTTGGTTTGGCTGCATTAGATTTCAGTTGGGAACACGCTGAAAAAGCTTTGCTCAAAACTGTAAAAGGAACATCCAGATGCCTACCATACCTGATAGCTGGAAATCCAGTGAACTTCGGTTGCCCAACAAGGCTTAGCACTGTAGAGGCTCTTGCTGCAGCCTTATACATTGCTGGCTTTAAAAATGAATCCACCAAACTGCTTTCCCTTTTTAAATGGGGTCACACTTTTTTTGAGCTGAACAAGGAAATGCTAGAAAGTTACTCTAAAGCTAAAGACAGCAGTGTTGTTGTAGAATTGCAGAAAAGTTTCATCGGGCATGAATAATTTACAAGATTATTTGGCAAAACTGTTTTTCGTTCAAGACTGTTAAGCATGTTTTGTGCATAAAATGTATAACATACTTCATTTAAACTCTAATAGATGAGGGAAGACAGAAAATTGAGTGAATTTTGCATTGGAAAAACAAAAATTCGCTTAGTTCAAGGAGATATAACAGAAATTGAAGCTGATGCCATTGTTAATGCAGCCAACCCTTCGCTTTTGGGAGGTGGGGGCGTAGATGGAGCAATCCATCGCAAAGGCGGACCAAAAATACTTGAAGAATGCAAACGCATTCGAGCTACAGAATGGCCTGAGGGGTTGCCAACGGGAAAGGCTGTTATAACTTCTGGTGGCAATTTGAAAGCTAAATATGTCATTCATACGGTTGGACCTATTTGGCATGGAGGAGCTAGTAATGAGCAGCGGTTTTTAGAGGATGCTTATCGTAACTCTTTGAAATTGGCTTTTTCTAAAGGACTGAAGACCATAGCGTTTCCGTCTATAAGCACTGGGGCTTATGGCTATCCAATTGAAGAGGCAAGTCGCATTGCCTTAAAAACTGTGAGGGATTTTCTTAAAAGTGAAAATGAGCTTGATATGGTAATGTTTGTTTTGTTCAGTGAGCGCGATTTTGAAATTTACAAGAGTGTGGCAAAGGAAATAATTTAGTATCTGACCCAGACTCTGCCGCCTAATTCTTCCACCGCAACCTTTAAGCGCTCTAGTGTTTGCCTCATTGTGTCGTTTACGGTTATTTGCCAGCCTTTTGGACCAGAGGGAACTTTCACTTCTATGACGCAATAAAGCTTCTTACTCATTAACTAATCAACTCCTCGACGATTCATTATAATCCTCTTGAATGGACGCTGCTTTTAAAACGTGTGAATTATAGGTATGGATTCTCTATATTCTAAAATCAGATTCAGAATACATGCAAAACTAGGTTGCCATTTGCTTGGGTAGAATCAATGTTTCATAAAGTTTTTATAACATGAATGATATTCAAGAATAAGGCTGATGAGAATGGTGAGGCGAAAGGTGAAGAAACTCCTTGTATTCGTCGCTTTTACAATCATAACATGGATTTTATGCGTTGCCTACGCTGTTACAAGTCTAGGAGAATAGACTACAACTTTTTGTTCCCTAAATCAGGAACTGGCGTGTTGGTCATAACCCGCCTTTTGTCTTATGCGGCATTCGACTAATCGGGCTACCCGCACCTCAGGTAGATTCCTCATCAGCGTCTGTTTGCCCTTTCCACCTGCAGGACAGCCGTTTCACCGCTTCACATCCAGCATTCTCAACAACTTAGCATGCATCATTGGCAATTGCTGGATGGATGTTTCGTTTCTGCTCTGTAGCCAAGGCTTTCGCCTTACACCCTTACGGATGTTGCAGTTCTACTTGTGGGCGGAGTTTCCTCAAGCCTTTTATTGCGTAAGGCTCGAAAGCCACACGCCAACACGCCAGCCCAACACTATAATGCGCAATGGTATGCAATAAGAATTTTGGAAGCTTTATTTTGCTGAACGCTCTTCATGAATGTAATGGATGATTAAAACATGCTTAAACTGATTATTTTAGTTACTGGAACACCATGCGTTGGAAAAACCTCTGTTGCACGTCTGCTAGCTTCTAAATTAGACGGTTTGCATGTAAATATAACTGAGTTGGCTTTGCGTGAAAATCTCGTTTCTGGCAAAGATGAAGAGCGAGATTCTATAATTGTTGACGAAAATCAAATGCAACGTGAAATAGGCAAAATCATTGAAAAAAGCGATAAAAAAGACATTATTATCGATGGGCATTATGCTGTCAACGTCGTCCCAAAAAAACTTGTAACACATGTTTTTGTCTTAAGACGAAACCCAGTTGAACTGCGGAAACTTATGGAAAAACGTGGTTTTTTTGGTCGTAAGCTCTGGGAGAATTTGGCTTCCGAGATTCTAGACGTTTGCCTAGTTGACGCCTTAAACATTCATGGAAAAGGAAAAGTGTGTGAGATAGACATCACAGGCGAGAGCGTAGAAGAAGTTGTAAACCAGATTCTTGCTATTCTAAGCGGGCGTAAAAAATGTTGCGTGGGCGTAGTTGATTGGTTAGGAAAGTTGGAAAGTGAAGGCTTGCTTGAAGAATATCTTAAAATCTAGTTCTCTCTCATCTAAGACTTTGAATTATTTGCCGTTTTGTTAATAATGTGATTTTTCTTCTGTTTGCATAAGACCTCGCATGGTCACTGAATTTTTCCCCAATCAATATGGGATTTGAGAGGTGCACATCTTCCGAAGTTTTGTCAAGACTTATTATCATATTCACGCCTATGGTTCTTTTCCAGTCTTTTATCCAAACTCCTTGTGTCACACGTCCTTTCTGAACTATTAAGTCGAATTTTCTTGAAATTCCGCTAAAGCCTTCAAGTATTGTTGCTTCCTGTTCTACTTTGTATCCTTCTTTCTTAAAATATTGTATCACCAGCTCTACCAGTCTGGAAGGTGTTTTTGTTTGCGTTTTCTCTTCGTTGTTCATTTGTTCTCCTCTTGCATTAAGCGTTATTTAGTGGAACGTGGAAAAGGTTTTCGGAGAGATGGCAAGATATTATGGCTTTCCTAATAATAGTATGTTGCAGATGTGGTGGATTTTTGCTAGCTAAAGCTGAACAGAACACGAGAACCTGCCCATACTGCAGTCATAGACTTGTAATAAACAAAGCAAAAAAGCTGGCATCAGCCGAAACTGCCAATGAGGCATCAATAATCTTACGCAAGTTCAAGGCGAATTCTGTTTTAAAGCGAAAATCTTCTAAGCACCCATAGCCATTCCAAGGTAAGCCATCAAACCTATCCCCAGAACAATTGTAATAAGTTGAACAATCGAGGTTCCAGCTTGAGATTTTTTGTGAAGTTCGGGCATAAGGTCTGTTGCTGCAATGTAAATGAAACCTCCAGCAGCAAAGGGAACAAGCAACATTTCTATGCTTTGGAGATATGCTAAAAAGTAAGTTGTTATTGCGCCTAAAATTGCAGTTATTGCTGAAACGAAATTGTATGTTAAGGCTTTTCTCTTGTCTAGTCCGCCATAAATTAGAACTCCATAGTCGCCTATCTCTTGCGGAATTTCATGAAAAGCCACTGCAAGTGTTGTTGCAAATCCTAAATCAAAGGAGATTAGAAATGTGGCTGCAATTATCATGCCATCAATGAAGTTATGGATTCCATCGCCTATCAGATTAAGATACACAAACATGTGTGCTGGGCATTCTCCTTCATGGCAGTGTCGCCAATACAGAAACTTTTCCATAGCGAAGAAAGAAATAATGCCGAGAATGACAAAATAAAAAGGTGCTGTTGCGTCAGCAGCTTCTTTCATTGCTTCTGGTATTAAATCTAAAAATGCACTTCCTAGCAAGGTGCCTGAAGAAAAACCAACTAAAACCATTAAAAGTCGTTTTAACAATTTCTCTTTTAATCCTATAAAAATAATTCCCGTTAAGGATATCAGGCTTACAGTTGTTACTGAAACTAAAATTATAATCAAATTATTCATATTATTCTATGTCGAATTTTTCTTATTTATTAGAATATCGGTTGTGATGGCTTATTCGTCTAAGCATTTGACACGTTCTACATATGTCTTCAGTTGTCGGCTCTCCACACTCGCTACATTCTGCTAATCCCTCTTTTTTGGCGATATTATCCAATGCTGGTCTAATCCTTTCCATAGACTTAAAAATTGTAAATTTCATTCCTGCACGCTTTTCTTCTATTCTATTAAGCATTAGACGCACATCATTCCTCAAAGCCTCTGAAGCATATGGGCACGGCGTGCTCTGAAACTTTATCTTCTTAATATAAGCATAGAGAGCAGTTTCCTTTTCTGGAATTTCGCAAAATGGCTTTACTTTTTGCACAAGTTTTGGATGCGCCTCATCTGTAACAGGCTTTTCTCTTGCTATTCGCAGAACATCGCCGTGAAAAATATTCAATAGAATTGTTTGCGTCTCATCATCCAGCGTATGCGCTGTTGCAAGCTTATCCGCTTTGATTTTTCTCGCAACAATGTTTAACGCTTTTCTTCGCAAAACACCGCAGTAGGCACATGGCGTCAATTTGCCTTCGCCTTTCTGCTTCAAGCTTTTAACAATCTCGTCAAGCGTGAAGCCATAAAGCTTTTTAAAAGAGATTACATGATGTTCTATGCCGAGTTTCTTGCAGTTTTCCACTGCAATTTTAAGAGCTTCATCTCTATACCCTTTAATTCCCTCATCAACCGTGACTGCTACAAGCGACGCTTTAGGATATTTTCGCTTTGTTTTTGCCAAAATATGAAGCAGACTTATGCTGTCTTTTCCTCCTGAAACAGCCACAGCAATTTTATCGTCAAACCCAAGCATTCGATACTTAGCAATTGTAGCTTTGACTTTTCCTTCAATGGACTCAGCAAAACATTTTCTGCATAGGCTTTCTCCAGAATAAGGTCTAAAGAAAAAAGCTTCGCGACGTTTGCAAATATTGCACATAGCAGAGGCTTTGCTCATATACTGCTCACATCACTATCTTTCTTTGGGGCTCCTAAAATAAACCTATATGTTATATCTCTTTTAGAAGAGAGTAGACAATGAAAAAGAAACCTTTGCGCTTTGAATACAAAGAAGTAATTTACAATGCTCTACAGTGGGCTCTGTTTAAAGAGTTCAGGCATAAAAGCATTCGAATAATGGAGGCTTTGGAAAAGGCTAATTTAGAATCTATTGTGCATGGCAGCATAGCCAGAGGGGATGTTAACAAGAAAAGCGACATAGATGTTTTCATACCTTTTCAAGTTTCCTCTTTTATTGTAGAAACTGCATTAGAAAAGGCGGAAATATCAATAAATAGGCGTTTAGTTGTGCAAGCTACACCAACATATGCCATGAAAGCCTATCTTGAAATTGGTGAGAACACGAGCGTTTCTTTTCCGCTAATGAAAATGCGTAAGGTGGAGAGAGAATTTTACAAGTTTGGCGGCGAAGCCACACTTGAAAATTTGAGAACGGAATTGCGGGTTTGCGGAGTGGACAAGCGGTTAATACTCATTGAGCCGACCGCTAAAGGGCATAAAGAAAGCGCTATTATTGGTTGTGAGGAACAAGTTGCTAAACTACTTGGAATTTCTGTGGAAACTGTCTTAGATCGTGTTCATGCTCTGTTACGAAGGGAGGATGTTGGTAGAACTGGGGTTTTCATAGAAAAAGAATTGTCAAGCGACGAAACTTTTGAGATGACTTTGAAGAGGCTCGCAGACCAGAATCCGGCTGTTCGCAGAAGACTAAAAACTGTTTAAACTAACGCGGTGCGAAACGTAATAGGGCAGCTATTCCTCCCAAAGCCATGAGCTTCATGCCAGCCTCATGCTCAGTGCTGACAACAATTATGTTTCCACGCTTTTGTTCAACGCTTTTCATTAAATCCTCAATAAGCAACCGCTTTTCATCAGAAGCTTCGCGCAAAATTTCATCTGCCAAAACAAGTTTTTCAACAGCCCCAAACTCCACAACTCTTTCCACTTCCTCAAGCCCATAAGTGACATTTAATTCGCCTTTGCCAAGCCTCTTCAAAATTTCCTCTACAACCTCTGTTTCTTCAACAATTCGAATATGCTTCATGGCTTTTAAAAGTATACCAGCACGCAAGGCTTCATATATCCCTGCTATTCCACCATTGTTGACGCTTTTCACATCTATTACTGATTTGGCAACATCTTCTGCTTCGTTTTCTAGAAATTTTGCAAAATCATTCTTCACGAAGCCTACGCCGAGAATCACTATGGGACTAGGTGTCGTCATCAAAATTTGACGCAAACTATTTAACGCTTTTCTGAAATATTCCTTTGTTGATTCACTTCTTTTTTCGGCTTCAAGTTTTCCTGGAAGCTTTATGCTCTCTTCTGCTTTTACTTCAACACCATATTGGGCTGTTACTGCTATAACGTAGCTTTCATCATCTATGAATACTATTATTATGGGCCTCTCTGACGTTCTGCTCGCTTTTTCTAGCCTCTCAATGTGATGTCTGGCCCATTGTTTCTTCACGATTGTCACTGGAGCGTTCAATACTATGTCAAGCGTGTGATGTGCACCTGTTGGAACAATTTCTGGTGCTTGGCATATGGTTCCGTGAATTCTAAGTTTGCCCAAAAGCTTATTCCAAGCAACCTTCTCAACCTTAACCCCTAAGAAAACGGAGACTCTTTCTCCACGTTTGGGTCTTGCATATTTTTCATCTGGTTTTATTTCTCGTGTCGTGTAAGCGTAAACCTCGTCATTTTCATAAATTACATTGTATAAATGCCATAAATCATCAAAAGTTTCAGGGACAATCTTAACAAAACCTTTCTTAAAGTTTGTCTCCAAGATTTTCAAAGATTTTCAACCTCTTCAGTGAGCACCTGTACCTTTGAATAACTGCTTTGCCTATTAAAAAGTGTTAAAAGCAGCTTTTTTTACTGTTTACTTTGAAAGGGTAGTAACCATGAAGGTTACGTTTTGGCTTTTAGACATAAATTACGAAGTTAAAAATGGGACGCCAGAAATTTGGCTTTGGGGCATTAATGATTCTGGAAAAAACGTGCTTATTATTGACAGAAACTTTCTTGCTTACTTCTATGCTGTAGTCGAAGAAAACGTAATTCCAGCGAATATTATTAAGGAGTTTAAAAACGAGCAGTATCCTTCGGTTGTGAAGTTTGAGGTTGTTGATCGCAAGTATTTTGGAAAATCAGTTAGAGCAATAAAGATTTACTGCAAAGACCCTGATGTGATGCCCATGTGTGCGAAGGCTTTTCGAAAACTCGAAGGTGTAAAAGATTGCCTCGAAGATGACATTCGATATTCTATGCGTTATCTCATTGACAATAACGTGGTTCCGTGTGGATGGCACGAGATTGAAGTAGATGAAGAGAAAAGCACTTTGAACGTTCAAGTTAACAAAGTTTATGCTGCAAAATCCCCTCCAAAACTTCTCGAAAGAGCTGAGGTTCCACAACTGAAAATTTTGGGTTTTTCAACAATATGCTACAGCCGTGAAGGCTCACCTAAACCTGACAGAAACCCTATAATCATAATATCTGTCGCGACAAATCATGGTGAAGAAAAACAGTTTATTGCAGATGATAACAAGAACGATAGGCTAGTCCTTGAAGCCTTTATGAATTATGTTCAAGACTTCGACCCACACATTATTGTGGGCTATGGCGTGAACGGGCAAGATTGGCAATATCTTAACACAAGATGTAAGAACCTTGGGTTACGATTGCATGTGGATAGGGCGAATACTGAGCCTCATACAAGCGTTTATGGTCACGTTTCATTAACTGGAAGAATCAACTTGGACCTTTCAGACTTTGCAGACGACTTTCCAGAAGTCAAAGTTAAGACTTTGGAGAATTTGGCTGATTATTTGGGTGTAATGGAAATTGGAAAGCGTACATTAGTTGAGGATGTAGATTTTGCAGATTACTGGGATGACAAGGCGAAACGTGAAATCTTAGAAAAGTTTTCTTTGGAAAACACTCGTTGCATCATGGGCATAGCTGAAGCTCTCATAAATTTTGCAATGCAACTCTCAAGCCTTGTCAGCCTGCCATTAGACCATGTTGGAACTGCTACTGCAGGCTTCAGAGTCGAATGGTTTCTAATCAAGCATGCCCAAAAAATAGGCGAACTTGTTCCGAAAAGGATTGAACATCCATATAGACCATACATGGGCGCCATAGTGCTGAATCCTGAGCAAGGACTGCATGAGAATATAGCTGTTTTAGATTTTAAGTCCATGTATCCCAACATTATGATAACCTATAACTTATCTCCAGACACTTATGTGTCGCCGAAAGAGCCCGTACCATCATGCGGGGTCTATGAGGCTCCAGAAGTGAAGCATAAATTTCGAAAGGAACCTGCGGGTTTCTATAAGGAAGTCTTAACCTACCTAATCAATGTGAGGGATGAAATTCGTTCAAAGATGAAAGAACTTTCGTTAGACAAAGTTGAATATCGCGTTTTAGATGCTCGTCAAAAAGCTGTGAAAGTAATAACTAATGCCTCTTATGGTTATGCTGGATGGATAGGAGCAAGATGGTATATAAAACCCGTTGCAGAAGCAGCCACAGCATGGGGGAGACACACGATACTTAACGCAATAGATATGGCTAAAAAGAAGGGGTTAAAGATTGTTTATGGCGACACTGACAGCATTTTTCTAAAGTATGAGCCAGATAAAATTGAAGAATTCTCGAGGGAGGTTGAAGAGACTCTTTCTTTGGAAATCAAACTTGACAAGGTTTATATGCGAATTTTCTTTACAGAAGCAAAGAAACGATATGCCGGGCTTTTGCCAGAAGGTAGACTAGACATTGTGGGTTTAGAAGTCATGCGCGGCGATTGGGCGGCTGTGGCTAAAAAAGTGCAAGAAAAGGTTTTAGAAATTATTCTTAAGGATCAGTCTCCTAAAAAGGCTGCTAAATTCGTGCAGCAATATGTTTTTGATTTGAGGCAGAAACATGTTCCGTACCGAGACCTTGTAATTTGGAAAACACTGACCAAACCTGCAGAAGAATACGCTGTTAAAGCTTCACATGTGGAGGCTGCAAGAATTCTGAAGGAGAAAGGATGGGAACTTTCGGTAGGCGACAAGGTAGGCTATGTGGTTGTGGTTGGCACAGGGCGTCTGTATGAGCGAATTAAGCCTTACATGTTTGGCTCTTATGACGAAATAGATGTAGAGTATTACGTGTCTAAGCAAATTGTGCCAGCCGCAGCCCGAGTTCTCGAGAGTTTTGGCATAACTGAAGAACAGTTGTTGGCTTCGAAAGAAGAAAAGGAAACTAGGCGGCTTACAGATTTTTTTGGAAGTTAGCTCCCTGCAATGTCTGAAAATGTTATTAGTTGCACGTTTAATGAGGGTTTAACTGCCTCTGAAATGCGGGAGGCAATTATTTTCTTAATGTTTTTCTCGCTTGCCACATCAACAATTCTCTGCGTTATAATACCATCAAAGATCACAGTATCCACACTTTCTGTTTGCTGAAGTTTCTCGGCTAATTGGCTTACTGGTAACCGTTCTATTTGTTCCATCTTCTCGTTTAATAGAACAGCCTCTAAAGTTCCTTCCAACTCCTTAATCATTTGAGAGATTTCATTCGACACCTCAATTTTCTGCTTCTCTCTCTTTGGCTTGTATATTTCTTCAATTGGAGTCTTTGCCTCTAGTGCTTCAAATATTTCCTTGCAGTTCAGCTCTTCAACTTCTTTTCCGCGTGGTGCTCGAGCAATGTGTTTTATGTTTGTGACTTGCTGTAGCTCCTTTAGAATGAGGTCTCCACCTCTGTCTCCGTCTAGAAAAGCTGTTATCTCCTTTTCTTTTGAAAGTTTCTTTATTGTGTCTGGAACTTTAGCGCCTTCTAAAGCTATTACGTTGAGCATTCCGCATCGCATCAGATTTATGACATCGGCTCTTCCTTCAACGACAATTATTTCTTTTGAACTATCGACTTCAGGTCCAGCAGATAACTCTTCTGGACCATATTTTTCGACTTTTGCAATTTTTAGTGTTTCTGCAACCTCTTTGAAAATATCATCCACCGACGGCATGGCTTCAATAGTCCATTTGTGGAGAATCTCCTTTGCCCTGTCGATTATAACTTTTCTTCTGGCTTCTCTAACGTCTTCAATTTTTTCAAGTGTAACTTTTGAAGCGCATGGTCCAACTCTGTTAATGCTTTCTATGCTAGCTGCGATTAGGGCTGTTGAAACTCTGTCAAGGCTTGTTGGAATTGTTATTGAGCCTGTTGTTTTGTCATTTTTTGAGTGAAGTTCAATTTCAATTCTGCCTATTCTTCCAGACTTTTGTAGTTCTCTTAGGTCAAGTTCTGGTCCGAATAAGCCTTCTGTTTGTCCAAAAACTGCACCTATAACGTCTGGTTTTTCCACTACACCTTCTATTTCGAATTTTGCATGTATAACATACTTTATGGTAAACGTTTGTGATGAACCCGTAAGTGTCACCTCCGATTGATATTAGTAAGGTTAAGCTTGTTATGTGATAAGAGAGATGCGCTCTCAAACCACGACTTTTTCTTAACTTTTACTCTATATTACTTTTATGAATTGTAAATCTTGCTCTTTAAGGTTTCCATATAAGATGCTAAGCCTTCAATATCTTTTACTTCTGTGCCAACGAACTTTGAAAGTTCAAGCCAAAAAGTGGTATTAGGCTTTATTCCAACTTTTTCAAGGTGCTGCTTTAGACGTTTTGTCCATTCAGTTCCTCGTCTATCAAAATCCAGTAATAAAATAACCTCCTTAGCACATGTTTTCTCTATTTCAGAAACGACATCTAAGAAGCGCTTGCCTCCGGTTTTCGCCGAGATTATTCTTCCCTCAATGCTCAGCGTCCTCAAGGCTTCTATATCTCTTTTGCCTTCAACAATTATTGGTATTCCTCTAATAGCTTCTTCTGCTAGGCGTTCTAAAATGTGAAGAATTTTTTCGTCTTTTTCTTTAAGATGCGTTGACAAATGGTTTTTACCTTGTTATGTCAGCGTTCTTTACAATTTTTAGGCATTCTTTAGCTTCTTTATTATTTTCGAAATATCTTCTGACAGGTTCAAGGATTGTGGCTAATTCTTCTGCTACCGCATTTTTAAGATCTTGAGGATGCAAATTGCCTTGTCTATAAGTTTTTTCTAATTCAGAGTAACTTTGGAATTCTATTATGCCACCAAATTTTAACGGGCGCTCTATTTTGAAGGTTTCTCTTTCTCTGAAAATTATGTGCTTGCATATATCTAAGACAGGGTTAAACTCCACGGTTTTTTCTGGACAGAAAGCCCTTGCCATCTTCTGTTTAATCTCTTTTGGCGAATCATAGAGGAAGACGCAAGTTTCAGGCTTGCTTTTGGACATTTTAGCTGATGCTATCGCCTCTTTTTCTTGGTCTTCTGGTATTGGCCACACTTTTGGTTTTTCTAAGCCTTGCAACAGATGATGGTGAACGCATATTGGTTTCCAGAATCCAATTTTTTCTCCTAGTTCTCTTGCGACTACGTTTGCTTTGCGTTGGTCCATGCCGAGTTGGCAAATTTTAACGTTCATGTGGAATATGTCTGCTACTTGCATTGGCGTGTAGAGGAAGTCTGAAACGTATCTTGCTTCTGTTTCTTTTCTTCCTGCAATTTCGAGTGTTCTCCTTGTTCTGGCTATTGTGAGGTTTTTTGCGACTGTTATTGTTTTTGCCCAATAGCTTAAGTTGGCGTATAGCTCGTCTGAGTAGATGAATTCAATTTTGTCTTTTGGAACGCCAAGCGCTATCCATGAATGTCTGAAAAGGTCTGCAGCTTTTCTAATCAGTTGAAGATTTCCGCCTAGCTTGTTGTTGAGCCATGCGTGCCATGTGGAAAGGTATGCTTTAAAGTGTATTCCAGCCTCTGTGAAGTCCTTCATTTTATAGGCACAGATGATGCCTGTTCCGAGATGCACTAAGCCTGATGGTTCCCAGCCGTTATAGGCTATAGGATGCTCTTCAGTCTGCAAGAGGTATCTTAAATCTTCTGGTGTTATGACTTCCTCTGTTGGTGGTTTGCATATTAGGTCTATTTTGGTTTCTATATCCAAGCTTTATCCTTTCCTTGTTTGCAATAACTTCTAACCTTATGCAAATGTTAGACTTAAAAGTTGTTTTCGCGGGCGGTTGTTTCCCACGTAACCTAACACTTAACTTCATTGTGGAGCATTACGCTCCTCTTGGTTAAGCTCTCTCGATGTGGGATGTTTTGCGCCCGCGCCCACTGTGTCCCATGCTTGGGTAAACCCGCCATCACAAGCTTTTCGCTTCCGTTGAGTCCGTCTGCATGGCAAATATCCAGTGGGATTAGCTCTAGAATGTCATCGCCAAAATAAATGGATAGTCTCTGGAAAATTAAAGGTTACTATTTTGGTAAGACATGTTTGTAGGTCTTTGCGTGCCTTAGCCATCCCCCCTTATTTATAGTTAACCCAAATCTGATTCGACTTTTCCATGGAAATCAGATTAAAGATTCAAGTCGCTATTAGAAATTCAGAAAATTAAAAATACTCTGAAAGATGTAGAAAACGCGGAAAAGTTATAGCTTGATCGGAACAAACTAGATTTTTGGCTGGCAAGAGGGCTATAATGATTGATATACAGAGTGTTTCGATAGTCATTGCTTCTACGAGTGTATTAATTGCAGCTACTTACTATATTCTTCAAATTAGACATCAAAATCGAACAAGACAGAGTTGATCATAAAACTCTTCAGTCATAGATAATGTAGAATTTACAAATATCATTACGAAACTGTTGTATACAAACTTCAAAGATGTAAGTTATCTTCGAAAGGAAATTCCCTCTTCTGCTTTGGCTACTGTAGCCTACTTCTTTCATAGGGTGGGGGTTCTTCTTGAAAATAATCGTGGATGCTTATCTTGTCAACTCCATTTATGGGTTCAAGGAATATAGGAGAAAATGAATCCTTGGATTACTTATGTTAGGCAGATTTACAATCGACCACATCTCTTTGAAGGATTTGAGTATCTCTACAACGAAATGAATAAAATAGAACAATATCAGTAGAATACTCTTCTATCGTTGTTATGGGCTAGTTAATCAATTGATTAAATTTTAGTTTTGATAACCTATGAAAAGTAGCATAAATCAAGCTTCTTTAAACGAGATTTTCCGAGAAAAATTTGAAATATGATATATAGATTAAACTTTTGGTTGCTTTGTGTAAGAAAGCAATCGTGGAATCACATGGAAGCACATTTAACACTTGGTTTTTTTGATTTTAACTATTTTTTCCATATTTAACTCGAAGGCTGCAACGGGGTTTTCAAGTTTCCATTTTTCCAAGACTTTTGGATAAATCTCGCCTATTGTTCCAGCTTTTTCTCTGTTGACAATTATGTTACCGACTCTTCCATCAATGAAGCTTGGATGTTCGGTTGTTTTTATCTGCCATTCTAGTCCAAGATTGAGGAAGAGAGTATCTAAACATGATTTAATTTCTGAGAAGCTGGCATTTGCGTGGCAAACAACTGCTGCAAGATGGTCATCGTCTTTTGTTTTTGTCTCGCTTTTTGCATCATGAAGTGTAACTTTGCCAAGCTCAAAGATTTTCTGCGGGTATTCAACTGAAGTGTTGTAGCTTAGGAATTCCATGAGACTTGGCAGAAGCCAACTTCTTAAGCATGTTAATGTTTGAACTTTCGGGTTTGCAATTTCCAAAACTCTTTCTTTCTTGCAGTTCATTTTCTTAAACAAATTATCTACATTTGTCATAGTGTATGTTAAAACTTCTTGGAAACCCAATCCAACCATAAGCTCTCTCACAACATCCAACAAAGCTTGTTCTGGTCGAATATAACCAGTCGTGGTCAGTGCACGCCATAATGGCTTGAATTTGTTGTATCCGTAGGCTATTGCAATGTCTTCAACCAAGTCTACTGGATGCATCACATCAATTCTATAGCATGGAATCTGCACTTTTATCCTATCATGATTTATGCTTTCAACATTGAATCCTGCTTTTAGAATTAGTTGAGCAATATGTCGAGTTGTTAAGCGTATACCCAAAACATTGTTGACAAATTCAACATTCAAATGCATGCTGTGCGATTCAAAATTTGGTGTAGTAATTGCCTGTTTTTCTTTTGCATAATGCACTGTAGCTGAATAAGCTTTTCCGCCACGGTCAATCAACGCAAGCGTAACAATTTTCAACGTGTTAAGCACAGCCTCATACACAGTACCCGTAACCTCAACCAACACGTTTTTTGTCTGTTCCGTTATTCTTCCAAGGTCGTTTGAGTTTATTATTGGCGGAAACGAAAGCACCTTATTCTCTGCGTCTAACAGAATTGGATATAATGGATGCTCCTTAACTATGTGTCCATACTCTAAACCTTTAGGATGCTTCTGCAAAATCTCCTTCAAACTCACCTTTTCTTCAAAACCTAAGGGAACAAAACTAACTTTGGTTGGCTTAGCCACAGAATAGCTAAGCGGTAGCTTTATCAAATCAAAATTGTACAAGCCAATTGATGTTCTCTGCCTATTTCTGCCATAAGACTGGTCAAGTTTATCTTGCATGTGCATAAATCCACGGATAATTGCGTCTGTCAAATTAACCTCCTTAACTATTGAGCAACCAATGTAAGGACGAATGTTTCCAAGCCTTTCATCAACATAAACCTCAATTAAAGGCTTGCCAATCCTATATTGCCTTGGATTTGCTTCTAAACCTAAGAAACCTCTCAAAGCCCGAGTCAAACCTTCAACATTCCAAACGTCAGGGCGACTCGTATCCTTAATCTCAACATTCATAACGTCCGCTTTCTCGTCGAAAGCCTTTACCTCTCCCTTCACAAGCTCTAGAATCTCATTTACCTTATCCATATCTCTGTACAATTTCAATCCAAGCAACTTCTCAAACTCTGCATACTCAATGTCAATCGTTGGCATCCCTAAACTACCTCCTGCTTTCTCAGCCAGTTCAAATCAAGTGAGAAAATTTGGCGTATATCATCTATCCCAGCCTTCAACATGTATAGCCTATCTATTCCTAAGCCCCAAGCGAGAACTGGCACTTCTATGCCTAATGGCAAAGTTACTTCTGGTCTGAAAATTCCAGAACCGCCGAACTCTATCCATCCATAACCTTTTTTGAATGCTCGAAGCTCGACACTTGGTTCAGTGAATGGGAAATAGTCTGGAACAAACTTTGCTTTATCCGCTCCCGCTATGTCTATGGCAAATTTCTCTAAAACTCCAAGCAAATCTCTCAGCGTCAAATCCTTGTCAACCACAATGCCTTCCACCTGGTTAAACTCCGTCAAATGCGTCTTGTCAAGCACTTCAGGTCTATAACAGCGACCAATCGAGAAGTACATGCTCGGAATCTCCAAATCCTTATTCAAAAGCGTTCTGGCGCTGAGACATGTAGTATGAGACCGCAAAATCAAGCGACCAGCTTCTCTCACGGAATACTTGTATTTCCATCCGCTCGAATTTGTTTTCCACCCATTTTCATGAGTTTTTTTCACATTCACCAACGCATGCTTGTAGGCGTTTACACTGCCATATTTTGGCGCCTTCACATAGTATACGCTTGTAGGTTCACGAGCTGGATGCCCTTGCGGTGTGTAAAGAGCGTCAAAATTGAAGAAGGAAGTCTCAACAACAGTGCCTACCATTTCCTTAAATCCCAAAGCAACAAGCTTTCTTTTTACTTCGTCAAGAAACCGCAGGTAAGGATGCTTTTTGCCAAGCCAAGTTTTAGCCACAGGAGCTTCTATGTTGTATTTTTGAAGTTTCGCTTTTCGCCACTTGCCACTTATTATAAGCTCTGGGGTAAGTTGAGTTATCTCCTTAACCGCTCTTCTCTCTTTTACTAATGCCTTTTTTCCTTCATCTGTTATTTCTAAAGTTCTCTTCATTTTTTCGTCGATTACGAGCAATTTTCTTTTTTTAAGAATATTGATTGCTTCTTGAAGTTCTGAGCTTAATTCCTCAACGGTTGCTTGTCCTTTTTCTCCCAAAAGCTTGAGCAGTTTTTCATCATTTCCCTCTTTTGGCTTTTCTATAATCTTCAAAGTGCCTGCTTCCGAGTCTAAAGTAGCCCATCTTTTTCTCTGAATCCAACCCAAAGCTATTGGTACGAATTGCCTTTCTAAAACAGCCTTTTCAACTATTTTTTCCAGTGGTATCCTTCCTTTCAGTTTTTCTAAGGTGTTCACTAAACGTCTTTCAGGTAAGCCTTTTTTGGCATGAATTTTCCCTTCTTCATTAAGCTTGACTATGCTGTGTTTTTCTTCATGAATTTTTACAAGATTTTTCTCTTTCAATGCTAAAGCCGTGCGCATTGCAGCTGCATGGGATAAGCCGCTTTCGCTAATCAACTGTTCCACAGATGCTTTGCCACCTAATCTTCTAATTGTCAAGAGCATTCTGCGTTCTCGCTCTCTAAGCTCAATCATGACTATTCCCTTCGTAAATGTGATAAGCTAATTTTGCTAATGTAATTGTTAATGTTTTAATAAAAGTATGCTTATGCCCCGCTAATTTTCGCTCCGAAATAGTTTGCTCTTTTAAGTAAATTGGCGAGGCATCACTTCAACAACACCAATCAAAAGAACGTAGAAACTATATTTATGGCTTATTCCAGCACAACTTTGCCAAATTTCTAACTACATAAGATTAATATGGTTTTTATTGATTTTATAAGCAACTAAAAACCAAAAGGCGACATAATCTTGACTGATGAAGATAAAAACGAGATGGTAGTTACTCCATGGGAAGTTAGGGGCAAAGTCGACTACAAACGTTTAATACGCGAGTTCGGCACGCAACCCTTAACCGACGAGCTAATAAAAAGAATAGCAAAGCATACGGGCAAGCTTCATCTCCAATTACAAAGAAAACTCTTTTTCTCACACCGTGACATGGATGTTATCCTTGACTTGTATGAAAAAGGAATAAAATTCGTATTATACACTGGTCGAGGTCCATCTGGTCCAGTTCACATAGGACATCTTGTCCCATGGATTTTTACGAAGCACTTGCAAGAAAAATTTAAAACAAAGCTCTATTTCCAGATGACTGATGATGAAAAATTCCTTGTAGAAGACGAACTTAAACTAAAGGACACAATTAACTTTGGTTACGAAAACGCTTTGGATTTAATCGCTTTAGGCTTTAAGCCAGAAGACACTTTCATAATTTTTGACGTGCAGGACATAGATTTACTTTATGACATTGCCTTAGAAGTTGCAAAACGCATAACCTTCTCAACAGCCAAAGCCACCTTCGGGTTCCAAGAAAGCACAAACATTGGATGGATTTTCTGGCCGGCAATCCAAGCAGTACCATGCTTTATACATGCGAAGCTAACAGGCGAAAATGTTCCAGCCCTAATTCCAGCAGCCATAGATCAAGATCCATACTGGCGAGTAACCCGCGACATAGCCCAGAAACTTGGCTACTATAAGCCAGCCCAAATCCACTGTCGCTTCTTGCCTGGGCTTGGGATAGGTGGAAAAATGAGTGCTTCAGAACCTGAGACATCCATATTCATCATAGATCCGCCTAACGTGGTAAAACGCAAAATTTGGAATGCTTTTACAGGTGGTAAGGCTACAGCTGCAGAGCAACGAAAAACTGGTGCAGACCCAAGTATTTGCACAGTGTTCCATTACTTCCTTTATCTATTCGAGGAAGATGACAAAAAACTGAAAGAAAGAGAGAAACAGTGTAAAGCTGGCGGAATATTGTGTGGCGAATGCAAAGCAGATTTAACAGAAAGAATAAACAAGTTTCTTACAGAGCATCGGAAAAAACGCGAAAAAGCAAGAAACATCGTGGAAAAGTTCCGCATAAAACGTTGAAGAGTGTGACTTTAACATGCCAAAAAGAAAGTTTAAAGTAAATCTTTCCACTGCATATAAGCTTCTCCATCCAATGCATACAGTGCTCGTTTCTTGCATTGGCAAGGATGGAAAACCGAACATTATAACTCTGGCGTGGGCGATGCCTACATCAATTGATCCTCCACTGATTGCAGTAAGCATTGCCCCTAGAAGGCACTCACACACTCTTATTGAAGAAGGGAAAGAATTTGTTGTCAACATCCCAACAATGGACATACTAGATGAAACTCTGTTCTGCGGCAGAACCAGCGGGAGAAATCATAACAAGTTCAAAGAAACTGGTTTGACACCGTTACGTTCCAGAAAAGTGAAATCGCCAATCATAAAAGAATGCATAGCTCATTTAGAATGCAAGCTTCATAGCCAATTCAAAACCGGTGACCACACAATATTCGTTGGCGAAATAATTGAAGCATATACAGATAAAGAAGCTTTTACTGAAAGATATGACTTAGAAAAAGCAAAGATGATTTTTCATCTAGGCGCAAACGATTTCGCAACGCTAAACCCTAAAGTCTTTACGCCTAAACTTAAAGTCCAAGAAAGCTAAAACTCGTAGCTCTCACCAGGATTCAGTACTACAACCTTCACTTTTGGCGTTTTCTCTTTAACGTTTCTCACAAACTCTTCTGCAGATTGTGCCAGAACTGGAAAAGTCTTGTAATGCATTGGGATAACAACCTTCGGTTTAAGCAGTTTAACCGCTTCTACAGCCTCCTTAGCACCCATAGTGTAGTAACCGCCTATCGGAATCAAAGCTAAGTCGGGCATGTAGAGTTCTCCAATTAAGCTCATGTCTCCAAAAAGCCCCGTGTCACCAGCATGATAAACTCTTCTGCCTTCGCCTTCTACTATGACTCCAGTGGGTGCTCCTCGCGAATCCGTATGCAACGCTTGAGTTATCAGAAACCTTATTCCTTTAACTTCCACGCTCCCCCCAATATTCAGCCCCTCTACGTTTTTAACACCATTCTCTTTTGCGAAGTTGCCAAGTTCAATGTTAGCAACGAAAGTGGCGTCTGTTCTCTTGCAGATGTCTATTGCGTCGCCTAAATGGTCACCATGGTCGTGTGTAACATAGACTATGTCTGCTTTAGTTATTTCAGAAGCCTTCATTGGCGACGTCGGATTTCTATCAAGCCATGGGTCAACCAGAACAATTTTATTTGCAATTTCAATTTTGAATGCTGCATGTCCAAACCATGTTATCTTAACCAACTCTCCCACCTCGCTGTTAAACCTTTTAAATAATAGTACAGTTAGCGTTAATAAAAATAAAGTGTGAAACTGATGAGCCATTACGATGAAAAAGAAATTGCAAAGTTTCGATTATCTGGAAAAATTCTTCGCGAAACACGAACCGAAATAAAAAGTTTCGTTCATGAAAACATGCCAATAATTGAGATCTGCGAAAAAGCTGAAACTCTTATTCGCAAAAAGGGTGGAAAACCTGCATTTCCATGCAATGTCTCAATAAATGAAATAGCTGCCCATTACACTTCTCCACCAAATGACAAAAAGCGGATTCCTGAAAAATCCATAGTAAAAATAGATATTGGTGTTCATGTAGACGGTTATGTAACAGATACGGCTGTTACAGTTTGCTTCAATCCAGAATATGAAAGCATGGCGAAAACAGCTGAACAAGCCTTGAAAACAGCCATAGATAACATCAAACCCGGAATGTCCACATCAAAACTGGGCGCAATAATTGAAGAAACCATTAAATCACGTGGTTTTAAACCAATTTCTAATTTGACCGGGCATCAGATTGGTCGTTATCTTATACATGCTGGCACTTCGCTGCCCAATGTTTCACAATTATCCTTTTCAAAAATCAAGCTGGGCGAAGTCTACGCCATAGAACCCTTCGTAACTGTTCCAAATGCTGTCGGCAGAGTTGAAGACTCCGAGGAAACTACGATTTTCCGATTCTTAAAATCAAGATCAGTTAAGAATCTCAATGCAAAGCAACTTTTAAAATATATTGAGGAAAATTTTAGAACATTGCCTTTTACCCAACGTTGGCTACAAGGCGTAGTGCCAAAAGAGAATTATCAGGAAGCTTTTCGTGAACTGCTAACATCTAAGGCTCTTATGGGTTATCCAGTATTCATTGAAGTAAGCAGAAAACCAGTTGCTCAAGCTGAACATACGGTTTTAATAGTTGATGATGGGTGTGTTGTCCTAACTTAAGGAGAAAATGGTTCTTTTCCTCTTTCCTTGACTTCTCTATAAATCGCTGTTATCAGCATTTTCTCATTACATTTTTGGCATGGCTCGACATCCTTGAAGATATAATCTCCACGTTGAAATTCTCTGACGCTTTTGAAACCGCATTTTTTGCATTCAATTGTTGTTGTTATAGGAGGAGTTTCAATTCTTAAGCGTATAATCCGTCTTCTCGTTTGTAATAAAACGTAAGTGGACAAGGCGACGCCTATAAATCCCATCATCAACAAGATTCCTGCAACAGCTTCGTTGCCAATATTAAAGGCGGTAATAGCTAGTATTAAGGCTGTTAATGACAGTGCCAAAGTAATAAAAATTATCATCAGCACGAATGATGAGATTTTTGTTGCCGTATTTGATGAAGCTCTTTTCATTTTCCTCAAGTCCTCCTATTGCCCAATGCCTATGGTATTTCCTATACCGGCAATTATCACTTTATCTCCTTCCTTAGTCTTTTCCAATACAACCTGTTTTACTCTTTCTATAGCCTTATCAACAGAGTCAAAGATTTCTTTACGCATTGGTGAAACTGCATCACCAATGTCCTCCTTAACTATCACGGCGTTTATTGGAATGCGATATTTCAGAATGGATTCTTCAATCTTGAACTGGTCAACTCCAGGACCTCCTATCGCTGCACCTACTCCTTCAGCAACCTCTCCAACTTCTTCGCCTTCAAGCTTCAAAGCAGCATCAATCATGATTATTGTTGCAATTTTTCCTTCATTCTCCTCAATAATAGTTTTTATAGCATCCCCAGTTTTACCAACGTTCCCTCCAGGACCTTCAGCTTTCAGAACATAAGCTGTGCGTCCCTCTATAGGTACTGTTGCGACAACACAGTCTTTAGGTATTTTTCTGATTTCATGACCGTGCATGAGTTTTGCGGATACCAATGCGCCTGCTCCATCGCCTATTGGTTGACCATTAGCAAAGGCTTTTAATGCGTTGGCGTAGGCTTCTGCTTCTCGCATAACAAGTGGCAATATCATTTGTATCTGCATTATAGTATACAAGCTTAAGGTTTTCTTGCCCAGTAAATAAAAGTGTCTTATAACCTTGTAAATATAGTTTAGCGCCATTGCTGCTTCAAGCGTGTTTTCTAGGTTATTTGCTTGCGTTTCATCTGCTGAAGGCGCCATCAGCTTCACTTCATCTTTAAACCTTACATCTCTAATGTCAAGAATGTGCTCAAGCTTCCAAACTACGCCTGCTGGATCGAGACTTTGTGGTGGGATTGTGAAATATTCTAAAAATCTGTCAACTCTCGTCGTTGGGTCTGTTTGTGGTTTCCCAATTTCTTTAATTGTTTCTATAGTGATTTTTCGTCCTTCATCCTTTATGTATCTCAGCTTATAGAGTGAGCCTTCAACTTCCCTGAGCATGATGTACAATTGAATTCTCTGTCCATAAAATATGAAAACTATGAAAATAACGTAGAAGAGTAAATTGAAAATCCAAGAATACTCTCCGAATGGTTCTTGCATAATCTTGTTCTGCAAGACTGTAAGCAATCCTAATACGTTCACCAACTCACCTTCTCGAAGACTATAAACTGCTCAGTTATAAATTTTAGGTAATTTTCCCCCAAATTAACAGATTAATTTAAAGTGGGGCTGCCAGCTTTTCCAGCTTCGCATGGCCGAAGACCACACTACAACTGGAAACGGAGCGCAGTTTAACTTCCGAGTTCGGAATGGGATCGGGTGGAACCCGCGCCCTATGACCGGCAAACCCCAGAATACACGTTAGGTTTTTGCTCATTAACTTTTCGCTTTTATAGATAAATAAGCTATTTTTGTTCACGAAAGAATAATGCATATATTTTATTCTTCACAGTTAATCTAATGCTTCATGCAGAAGGGGCTGTAGTCTAGGAAGGTATGACGACGGGCTCCAGAAAGCAAGCAAGACGGGTTTGCGGACCGAAAAGCGGAATGAAGAAATTCTGGAGCAGTCAAGGGGAAACCCGTAGGAGCAGCCAAGCGCTGTTTCCGGGTAAAGGTCGCCGGTTCAAATCCGACCAGCCCCACCAATTTTAAGCAACTCCAAAGCAACATTTTGGCAACAGCTTTGCAAAAATAGGGGCAGAACCTTGCTTTTTCAATTTAACCATACGGCATAAGAGACTCGGAAAAACTTGCCGTTTAAATTTTACAAAAGTCAATGTTAAATTCATATTTCCTTATTCTTGTAGAGCAAAACAGCGAAATGGGTAGGCTGTATCTGTGTTTTTTAACTAAAACGTAAACCAAATAATCTCTTGCAGCTTAGAAATACTGCAACCTAAATAAATAATGTGGCATATGAGATGAAAATAATGAGCATAAAAATATCCAGAAAAGTTCTTAATCACATTGTTAGTAGGCATCCGGAAGTTGCACGCTACACGCATGAAATAGTTACGGCGGTTCAAGATCCTGACTTAATTATTAGAGGGTTGAGAGGCGAGTTTAAAGCTTTAAAGTTTTACGCCAACCTTCATATAGGACCAAAATATCTTGTGGTTATTTACCACGAGAAAGGCGAAGAAAAGGTTATTATAACCGCCTACTTCACTTCTAATGTGGCTAGGGTTAAGGGCGAAATAGTATGGAGAAAGTTGCAATAAGCCTAGAAAAGATTGATTTGGACTACGACGAAGAAGCCGATGTGCTATACATAAGCTTCGGAAAGCCCAGACAAGCTCAAGACAGCGTTGAAGTTGAGGATGGAATAATTTACCGCATAGCAGACAACGAAATAGTAGGCATAACCATAACAAACTTCAAAGCCAGAACACTCAAAAAATAATCTGACTTGTAAATTTTAAACGTAAATTCATCTATCCGGCCCCACCAATTTTTTTGCGGCATTATTTTTTGAAATGTTACTGTGTAGTCATTTTGTATGAACTAAAATTGGGTGTAAATGTCATCAGCTCAGATGCTTCAACATAAATTCGACTACATGCTTATACTGTTTGACCAAATTATCGGTTTTTTGAAAACCATGTCCCTCATCTGCTACCACATGAAACTCGTGAGGCTTTCCCGACTCTTTCAACTTCTTGACAAACCGTTCTATTGGCTTCAGCGGGCATCGAGAGTCATTTGCCCTATGCCAAATGAGAATCGGACTCTTAATTTGCTGAACAAAGTTTATCGCTGACCTATCCCTAAACAATTCTGGATTCTCTTCTGGCTTTCCAAGAAGCTCTTCAATAAAACTTTTGAACATAGCATCTGAAAGCTCGTACATTTCTTTCCAGTCCGTGACTCCGACCATGGCTGCTCCAGCTTTCCAAAGGTCTGGAAACTTTGTCATGGCTAGAAAAGTCATGAAGCCACCATAACTTGCACCAGCAATGGCTATTTTTGCATCCTCAACAAAGCCATTATTTAGCATGTATTTGGCTCCGAAAATAACATCTTGCATGTCCGCACCACCAGGGTCCTTAATGTTCATCCTTTCAAATTCAGAACCATAACCAGTGCTTCCTCTGAAGTTAGGACAGAAAACATGGAAACCCCCAACACACAAAGCCTGTATAGCAGGGTTCCACTGATCTGCAACTTCCCACCAAGGACCTCCATGAGGCCAGATAATGCATGGTTTCGGCTTCTTCAAACCTTTATTGAAAACTATGTATGCGGGTATTGTTAGTTCGTCGAAAGACTTGTATGTGATGAATTCAGCTTTTCCAAAGGGTAGATTTTCATCGTATTGGTTTTTATACACTGTTGTCAGCTTTCCTGTCTTTAGGTTTAATTTCGAGAGTATAGATGGCTGTGAAAGGGACGACCATGAAAATATAAAGAATGAATCAGTTTTGTCAAGCTTGATGTTACTTATCATGCCATTAGGAGTTGAAAGCTCCGCAGAATCTCCTCCCAGGTTTTTTAGATAAAGTTTTGTTCTACCGTTTTTGACAGCCACAAACCAGACAGCCTTTCCATCACTCGTCCAATTGTAATGAAGGAAATCTCTTCCCAGCGTAGACAAGTTCAAATAATTTAGAGCCTCGGAAGCTACGTCATAGATAGCCAGATCGTATGTGCCTTGAGCATCGGTTTTAAATAGAATTTGATCCTTGTCAGGATGCCATTTTGGCGAAGTATTTTCGCTACCTGATTTAGGCGTGTATATTTTAAATTTCTTGTCTGCTACATTTAAAAAGAGCAATTCAGCTGATTTGGGTTTGTTTGTTGTTCTTGCAGAAACCACTAATCTTTTAGAGTCTTTGCACCAGTTCGGCGAAAATATCCATTTCCTATTTTTGTAAAGTGGCTGATGACTACGAGATTCAACATCATACAGCCAAAGAAAATTGGCTTCACTCGTAGAGCCTGTGAAGGCGATCTCTTTCCCAGAATATGACCATGCAAAGTCAAAAACCCTTATGTCTTGCAGCTTTGAAACTTGTTCCTCCAACACTTGACCTGTTATAGGTGCCAAGAATAATTGATGCTTCTCAGCACCGTCAAAATCCCTTGAAAAGGCTATTTTCTCAGCGTCAGGCGAGATCTCGGCAAATGTAACACGCTGGTCGCCGTGAGAGATTTGGATTGTTTTGCCTTTTTGCATATCAGTTGACCAAAGCTGATATGAACCAGATACGTTTGAGAGGAAAAGAACATATTTTCCGTTTTTAGAAAGGTCAACAAAAATTAGGTCTGGAATCTTGAGGACTTTTTCCACATCATCAAGAACTTGCAAGTCAGCCATTTTATTTTCCCAAAGTCCTTCTATAAATTTCACTTTAAAACATTTTTCTCAAAGTTTGTAAAGATATATGCTGTGAGTGTGGAATTCTCCATCTGGTATGTGAACTATCTTATCTAAGCGAAAATTTGAGAGAGGATAATCATGAACAAGAATTCTACTGCCTCTTGAGCATTCATTCATTATTTTTTCTGAAAGCCTTTTTATTACTAATGGGGAAAGGTAGATGTAGATTACATTAAACCTTGAAAGATCAACTGTGAAAAGGTCTGCTTTGACCACGTCAATCAAGTTCGCAAGTCCAGCAGCCTTCACATTTCCTTTCGCAATGTTAACCAGATTAGAGTCAATTTCAAAACCTATGCTTAAAACTCCAAATCTTTGAGCAGCCCTTAATAACACTATTCCATCACCACATCCCAAATCTGCAAAAACTTCGTCTTTGCTAAAATTAGCTAATTCTAATGCTGCATCTATCACTGCAAGTGGACTTGGCAAATATGGGCATTCCAAAAGGGTTCTTGTGACAAGACTAAACCTACTAGTTTCATATTCCATTTCTACCAGTGTCCTGTACGCAAGCCTAGAATTTAGGATTATTAAAGTAGAAAAAGGGTGGGAAAAGTTTTGTTTCTTTATTTTTCTTTTGCCATTGCAAGCACGGATCTGATGGAGATTATGACAGCTGCAGGAGCTGCGAATGCTACGATATACCATAGGATTCCTGTAGCCCAGTAGTCAAGCCAGCAGATGAATCTTGCCAAGCGGGGACCACACATTTGCATTAGCAGCTACGACTAAAGCGATCGTTGCTATAAGAAATGGAGTAACCTCCTTTGCTGTTATGCTTGTTATTCCGATGATTACTCCTAAGATCAGCATGATTAGCATCACATAACCGTTAATGTTCTGGACGTCTGGATCATTCCAGCCAGCCCGTTCTACTTCAGGTGACTTGTCATAAGCCATGTAGCCAACCGCTAGTCCCATTATGATTGCTATAGCAACGAAAGCGATATATGCCCATCTGGCTATTTGTTCCATTTCCATTTTTATCCACAAAATCCTATGTATCTTCTCTAATACGTTATAAATTTTATGCTTGAATTGACACGTAAAACCGCGTTTTTGGAATGTTTTTAGTGGTAAATGCTTTTTGTATGCCTATTTTTGTGTTTATGTTTAGGATAAGAGATGTTTTATCGGAAGATTTTTTTGTGTGCATTTTTTATGTGTAAGCGAATGTTGGAGTGGTTGCGCTTGGATGTTGCTATTGAAACTGTTGACTTGATTAAGGATTTTGGCAATGTAAGGGCTTTGAACCGCTTAAACCTCAAAGTAAATTCTTCTGAGATATTTGGTCTTATAGGACCTAATGGTGCTGGAAAGACTACAGCATTGCGTATTTTTTCTACTCTCTTATTGCCTACTTCTGGCATAGTCAAAATTTTCGGCTTGGACGTTGTTAATGATGCCACTGAGGTTCGTAAGATTATAACCTATCTTCCTGAAGAGGCTGGCGCTTACAGAAACCTTTCAGGAATGGAATATTTGGAGTTCATGGCAAAATTTAACACAAGGGACAAAAATGAAATTCGTGAAACAGTCAAAGAAGCAGCAAAAATCACAGGCTTAGGTGAACGTTTAAAGGATAGAACTAAAGGCTACAGCAAGGGAATGAAACGAAGGCTTCTCGTTGCAAGGGCACTGATGAATAAACCTCGGCTAGCCATTTTAGACGAGCCAACAAGCGGTTTGGATGTTCTGCATGCCTTCCATGTTAGAGAAATAATACAGCGTTATGTAAAGGAGCATGGTGTAACTGTGTTGCTTTCAAGCCATAACATGCTTGAAGTTGAACATCTCTGTGACAGAGTTGTCTTACTCAATAAGGGGCAGGTTGTCGCTGAAGGAGAGCCACAGGAATTGAAGGAAAAGTTTGGAAGTGCAAATTTGGAAGAAGTTTTTGCGAAGGTGGTTAAGCTTGCTTAAAGGCTTTGGAAACTTTTTAGTGAAAGAGCTTAAAGAACTTGTCAGAGACCCGAAGATTCTGTTGGGAATGATAGTTCTTCCCTTGATAATGTTTCCTGTAATAGGAGGCATAATGAACTTCTCAATTCAATCTGCACAGGAGCAAGCCGCAAAAACTGGCTTGCTAGTTTTAAATAATGATGGAGGATTTTGGTCAGAAAAGTTCATACAAAACCTTACACGTCATGTTACAGTCTTCGAGGTCAATGATACAACTCCTGAAGAGGCGCTAGCCCAAGGCTTATTGGCAAAGTATAATACAACACAATTCATAGAAATTCCAAAGAACTTCAGCGAAAGCATTAATCAGCATGGGAATAGCAAAATAAACTTTTATGGAGTTTTCTTAGGTTCAAATATTTTCGAAGCCGTCGGTTCTTCGCTGATTGATAATTTAGTTTACAATTTTAACAGACAAGTGGCTCCAGATGTCGTAGCTATTGAAAAGTCAGCTATTGTCAAGGGAGAAATTAAAGAGGGCATTGATCCAGCGTTTCTCTCAAATTTGATGATGTCCCAAGCAATTGCTTTACCAATCACAATAATGATTTTGCTGACTTATTCAATGCAAATAGCTGCAACTTCTGTAGCTATGGAGAAAGAAGAGAAGACTTTAGAAACACTGTTAACTCTGCCTATGGATAGGCTTGCTATTCTCATGGGAAAATTATCTAGCTCCATTCTTGTCGCTGCTGTTGGTGCCTTAGCCTACATGATTGGCTACAATTCCATGCTAGGCTCTTTCGGTACGGCGATTCCTACTGATGTAAATGTGGATTTGGCTTCTTTGGGATTGGTTCCTTCGCCTTTTGGTTATTTGCTTCTGGGTATATCGCTTTTTGTTGCTTTGCTTTCAGCTTTGGCATTAGCAGTCATTATGTCTGCCTTTGCAGAAGATGTGAGAAGTGCCCAATCCCTCGTTGGCTACATCTATCCATTCATATTCATTCCGTCGTTCGCCTTGATGTACTTAGACATTAACACTTTGCCTTTTGCATTGAGAATTCTGCTTTACGCAATTCCTTATAGTCATCCAATTATAGCCTCTAGAGCTGTCATAATGGGTGACTACTTGACAGCCATTTTTGGCATTGTTTATGTTGCCATCTTTACAATAATTGTCCTCTCTACTGCTTCGAGGTTGTTTGCAACCGAAAAAATCTTAACGGCAAAACTGAGATTCAAAGGATTGAGACGACTTAAAAAAGAACCTTCTGAAGAGTTTAAGTAAAACTTTCCTATTAAAGATGCCAATTGATTACGGTGTTCATATGGGCATAAAACAGATTGAAGTTTATTCTGTTACTTTAGGCTACAAGGAACCTTTCAGAATCGCTCCTGGAGCAAGCACTGAAAGCCATAATGTTATAGTGAAAATTATTACAGATTATGATGTAATTGGTTGGGGGGAGTCTTCGCCATCGAAGAGAGTAACAGGCGAAACCGCTGAAACAGTTATCAAAACTCTTGACAAGATTGCGCCAAAACTTGTTGGTCTTTGTCCTTTAAGAATTGAACATGATGTTGAAGTCATGGATTCCATTGTTAAGCAAAATCCAGCTGCAAAAGCAGCCGTTGACATTGCATTACATGATATTCTTGGAAAAACTTGCCATAAACCCCTTTTTATGTTGATGGGCGGCTATCGCACAGAAGTCTTAACAGACATAACATTAAGCATTAAATCGCCAAAAGAAATGGCTGAAGACGCTGTTAAAGCTGCTAAAAGAGGATTTAAAGCCTTAAAAGTTAAGGTTGGAATCAACCCCGCTGAGGATGTTGAACGTGTAAAGTTGATTCGTGAAGCAGTTGGTAACGATTTACAAATTAGAGTAGATGCAAATCAAGGATGGACATCGCACCAAGCCATAGAAGCTTTGAATAAAATGGCGAAGCTTAACATTCAATTTGTGGAGCAACCAGTTCCAGCAGAAGATTTGAAGGGCTTGATAAATGTTAGAAAAAATTCGCCAATACCTGTAATGGCTGACGAAAGTATTCACTCTCCAGAAGATGCTTTGAAATTAATACAAGCTAAAGCAGTAGACTTCATAAATATTAAGTTAATGAAAAGTGGAGGTATACTTAAAGCTAGAAAAATTGCCGCTATAGCAGAGGCTGCTGACATACCTTGCATGATTGGATGTATGGGTGAATCAGAAATAGGCATAGCCGCTGGTGCTCATTTAGCTGCTGCAGTGAAAAACATACAGTATGCAGATTTGGACTCTGATATTTTGCTGAAAGATAAGCTTGTTCATAAAGGCGGAGTAGAAGTTAAAAATTCAGTTCGCATTTTTTCAAAGGGATATGGTTTAGGCGTAGAGGAAATAAATGAAAAATTGCTTGGAAAACCGCTTAGAATCTTCAAGTAGTTTGTCAATCACATTGGATTTTGTTTAGGCTCTGAAACCATCAACAGCACTATTATTACCCCTATCAAGCCTGCAACCGAGCACGCAATGAAAGGCATTTCTGAAGAAGAAAACTCCCAGAGAAAGCCTCCAATGGTAGAGCCCACAACTAATCCAACATTCTGAAACGTATTAAAAATTCCCATACCTCTTCCACGTTTTTCAGCTGAGATGACATTAGAGAACATAGCAGTAATTGACGGATTAACTGCTCCTCGCCCAAACCCCCTAATCATCATTACGATGAGTAGAGGCCAGAAGCTTCCAGAAAATATTATTAAAAACGCAGATGCTGAATCCAAAATTTTGCCTACAATAAGCATAGGCTTTCTTCCAATTTTGTCCGCAACTATTCCCATGGGCAACGTTGTGAAGAGAGTTGCGATGCCCATGAATGTGAAGAGCATTCCAACGCCCACTTCTTCTATGCCTAGCACTTCATTTGCATAAACAGATAAGACTGGCTGAATTAGAGAGTTGGAAAATGCAATTATGAACTGAGCTATGCACAAGCCAAGAAAAATAAGAGGATAAAGAGTCAATTTAGTTTCTTTAACAGAGTCATTATTCAAGTTTATACTCGACTTTGTATTTGGAAAGCATGATACCTTGGCAGTCTCTTGCACTGTTGAAACGACAAGAATCATGCTTACAAAAGCTAATGCACCACAAACAAAGAATGGAACAGCAATAGTAAATAGTCCAGTTAAAATGCCTCCCAAAGCAGGACCTACAATCATTCCAAGAAACCACATCATTTCATATAACCCCAATGCTTTGCTTCTATCCTGCAGCTTCACTATATCGATAATCATCGTGCTTATTATTGGCCAAACAATTCCTGAAGCCATTCCTTGAAGTGCTCTTAACAATATGAGTTGATTCACATCTTGAGAGAATCCATATAGTGTCATCACAATAGAATAGAAAAATAACCCCAATGTTATGGGCTTTTTTCTACCCACTCTATCACATAACCATCCCCCAGGAAAAGTTGTAATTGCTCTTGTTATTGCAAAAGAAGCAGTAAGAAAGCCAAGTTGTGTTCCAGTGGCGCCAAAATTGCTTGCATACATTGGCAAGAGCGGCATCACTAACCCAAATCCTAGCATGCTTACAAATACTGCAAAGCATAATGGAAAAAGTTGAGAATATTTCAGAAGCAACTTCAAATCGTTTCTGAAAGTGCTGAGCAATTTTTGGACACCGTCAATTTCTATTTTTAGAAGTGAGTGTTTGAGCTTTGAAAGAGAAAAATCTTTAGGGTCAAGATGTGCTAACAGAGCTTGAGAGAGGAAAAAATTTGGTTTCTCTTAGAGCATTAGCCCCTTCATTAACGAGGATCACAATTGCCGCCGCAGTTGGCGCAGCATTACACATTGGGCAAGGTGATCCAGACTTGGTTGATGCAAAGGCTGTCGAATTTTCGAGAGCTGTGCTGGCACAGACAGATATAGAAGGAGAAGTAATTTCATGTGAAGGCCCAAAAGATAATGCGCCAGCTTTTATGCGTAGAGAAAAAGTTGGAACAGGCAAGGGACCAAAAGTTGAGTTTGTTATTGACCCAGTCGACGGTACCACTGCCGCTTCTAAAGGCAGAAAAGACGCTATTTCCGCAATTGCTTGTGCGCCAGCTGGCTGTTTTCAAGTGCTTCCAGATTATGGATACTATTTCAAAGTGGCAACAGACTATCATTCTGTTGGCAAGATTTCCTTAGACATGCCTGTTGAAGAAATTGTACGCATAGTAGCTAAAGAAAAGAAGTTACCTCTGGAGAATTTCACTGTTATAATGTTAGAGCGAGAAAGACATTTGAGCATTCTCCAAACCTTAAGAAAACTTGGCGTAAGGATAATCTTGATTCCTGATGGTGACATTGCCGCAGCAGTTGCCACATGCATTCCCAGTTCTGGTGTAGATCTTCTCATGGGCGCTGGTGCAGGGCCAGAAGCAACTATTGCAGCGACTGCTGTAAAATGTTTGGGTGGCACAATGCTTGTAAAAGTGTGGAAAGATAAGAAAGACGATCCAAATAGGCTTAAACAATTGAAAATGGAAGGTGTTGATGTAGACAAAACTTACAATGAAAATGAATTAGCTAAAGGTAAGGAATTGGTCTTTGCGGCTTCCGGTGTGACAAAAGGCGAGCTTCTAGACGGAGTTCGCTTCATTCAAGACGGAGCCATCGTCAACTCGATTTGCATGCGACTTCCAAGCGGAACCGTAGAAAAATCAGAAACAATCTTGCGATTTAAAGGACACCCAATCTACAAACACTTTTTAAATAAAACCTAAACAGGTGAAATGGAGATGTTAGATTATGAATAATTGGATCAAAAAATTGTTCATTCAACGCTCCGACTTATTCCTAAAGCTTATGAATGAACGTTGGCCTAGAACAGAAGCGCTGGTCAATGGAATGGTTAAGGTGCTCAATGAGTTTGGCATCACTTCTGGCAATTTACTTGATTTGTGCTGTGGAAATGGGCGAGTTTCAATTTACATGGCTAAAAAGGGGTTTAAATCTGTTGGAGTTGACCTTTCTAAAGCTTTTATAGAAGACGCAAAGAAAAAAGCTCAAGAGCATGAAGTTTCAAGCTCGGTGACTTTTCTCGAGGGTGATGCTAGAAGACTAAAAAACGTTGTCAAAAGCATTTCGCAACCATTTGACGTGGTTGCCAATGTTTGGACATCTGTGGGTTTCTATTCTGAAGAAGATGATCTCAACATTTTCAAACAAGCCAGAGAGCTTTCAAAAGACAGCGCAATACTATTTATAGCAGAAACCATGCACACCGAATACCTATCAATCAAATTCACTCCAACCTCTTACACAGAAATAGACAACATCCTAATGCTAGAAAATAGAAAATATGACCCAATAAGTGCACAGATGAACACATCATGGATCTTCTACAATAAAAATGGTGAAAACTTGAGGTTCATGGATAAGGTGGATATTGAGCATCACATTTACAGCACACAAGAGCTTACAGCGCTTCTTCGGAAGGCCGGCTGGGAAACTGTGGCGCTATACGGTAATTTTTCGACATTGCAAGCATTCAATCCATTGACAAGCCTTAACATAGTTGCTAAGGCATGTTAAAAATTAATGGGGATGCCCACGTTTTCAACACAAACAAAAAGAACTCTTCGCATGCGTTTTTTCCTCTAAATGTTCTTAAAAGAATCGCTGCGCTAAGAACTTTTCGTGAAACTTCACCGAACTTACAAGGAAGATTGACATGAACATTGTCAAAATGGCTAAATCAACTGGAACGGAATAATAGCTTATGCCGTTGATCGCGTATCTTGCTAGGTCAGTGAAATATGTCAGGGGTGAAAAGGATGCTGCTATTTTTGCATACTCGGGCAATTGCTCAATTGGCACAAAAACACCGCTGATGAAGACCAATGGAAATTTGATCAATGACGAGAGCATCATGACTGTTGCAGGTATATCCGTGGGCGGGTAGACCGATAACAAAACGCTTAGAGATGCAAAACAGAATGTTGCCAAAATCATGCCTAAACTTAGTGCCAATAAATCCATGATTTCAACGCCTATAATTAAGGCAGCACCCAAAGGAACAAGCGATACAAGTATTCCAAAAATAAATGAAGCAAGTATATCTCCAAAAAATATAGCCCATGTTGAGACTGGAGAGCACACAAGCCTCTCCAAGGTTTTCGACCTTGTTTCCCACGGCAAAATTGCTGGACCCACAGATGTTGCGGTGAAGAAGACTGCCATGCCGATAAGACCTGGGAAAAGCTCTCTTGCTGACAGGTTTCGTCCAATTGTAAAAGCCAAAAAGAGGAAAAGCGGAAATATTAATCCGAATACTACGACAGGTCCCTTTGAGTAGTAAATGCGAATATCCTTTTTCGCAATGGCAAAAGAACGCTTGAGCTGCTCCCAAAAGATGGCTGTAGAAGGCATAGCTTAGTCATCCCTCACGTTTTTCTGAGTTAATTTGAGAAATACCTCTTCTAAAGAAGGGGCAAGCGTGTTTAAGGTGATTATTTTCATGTTATGTGAACGAGCATAATCCATAATGCAGTTTAGGGTTTCGCTAGGATCGCTCGTGTAAAGTTTGATTTTGTCACCCATCTTTTCAACTTGTTTGATGCATGGAATTTTAGCCAAGTCGTTTGTGTTTACCAAGTGGTCAAAGCTTGCTTCTATTGATTGTAAACTGCTGCTTTTCATTCGGAGATTTTCAGGCGTGTCGATAGCTGCAATTATACCATGATTGATTATGGCTATTCTGTCACATAGTCTATTCGCCTCGTCCATGTTGTGTGTTGTCAAGAAAACTGTGGCGCCAGCACTGTTGAGCTCCATTATAATTTCTCTTATCATCTTTGCACTTTCAACATCAAGACCAGAAGTTGGCTCGTCAAGGAACAATATTGCAGGCTCGTTTATCAAGGCCATACACAGGATAAGTCTTTGTTTCATTCCTTTAGAAAAGCCACGAACAAGCTGGTCTTTTCTGTCGTACAAACCGAATCTTTCAAGAAGTTTGTTTGCTCTTTCTATTCTCTGTTTTTTGGGAACTCCGTAGAGTTCGCCTATGAGCATGAGGTTGTTCCATGCTGATAGGTCTATGTAGGCGTTGGACATTTCTGGCACGATTCCCATGATTTGTTTAGCTTGGAGAGGTTCTTTTTCTATGTCGTGTTCCATTATGGTTGCTGTGCCCTCATCTGGCTTGATTATGCCTGTCAGGATTCTTATGGTCGTGGTTTTGCCTGCACCATTCGGCCCTAAGAAGCCGAAAATCTCGGCTTGCTTAACCTCAAAAGATATGTGATTTACTGCTATTATGTCGCCATAACGTTTCGTTAAATTGTGAACAACAACAGCAACGCTCACTGTGTTTCCTCTAGTGGGGTTCTTGTATTCCCAAAACTGTTAAGCGTTCCTTGCTTTTTATACCTCGAGCCACGTTTGCTGGAACAAAAATTAGGTGGCCCTTGAATAAATCATACTTTTCTTCGCCTACTGAAAATATGCCGGAACCGTCAATTATGTAGAAGCAAACTTCGTAAGGTTCTGGGCGTGAAGGAATCTCTTGATCACTTTCCAAACAAATCAGTACAACGTTAAAGCTCTTTACCTTCAACACATTCTTCTTTACCCGTTGTCTGTCTTGCATAGTATCCAATAGATGCTTTCCAGAAGCGAATTCTACAAGTTTGTTTAGATTAATCACGTTCTCCATTTTTGTATCACCATCATTTTTTATTTTCAAAACAGTGCAAGAAAGAGAAGCTTAGATTTCAATGGTCAGGCTTATCGTTTCAAAGCTTCCAGTCGCTTGTTAACCTTTTCGAGCTGTTTGGTCAGTGCTTCTTTGTATTCCTCAAGCATTCTGACTTCCTCATCAACCGACAACAGTGGCGGAAATCCCATGAGTTGTCGATGATGCCCCTCATGGTGATGGCTTTTAGACCCACATCCGCATTCACCGCACATTTATGTTTCACCTCCTTCTTTTGTAAAATGTGTATCGTAAAATTTGATTAAACCGTCCATTAACTGTCTTCTTTTCTTTACCATTTCAAGTCCCTCTTGGAGAACTTTCACGCCGGCCTCAGTGAGCGTGTAAACTCTACGATCCGGCCCCGACTCTTTTTTTTCCCAATTTGAAACTACGAGACCTCTTTCCTCCATTCTTCTCAGCATTGTATATGTTGCCCCGGGTTCAGGAATGTACTTTTCCGAAGTTATCCTCTCCAATTCATCCATTATCTGATATCCATGTGTTGGCTTTTCGTGTAGAATCCGCAGAATCAGTAGTTGAACAAGTCCTCTTCCTGGGTAATGGCAGAAGCCATGCTCATGTTGACACATACGTATCACAGATATATGTAACATTGATACATATATAAGTGTTACTGCCTTTTACTTTCACAATCCATGCAAATATCGACTTCTCTATTTGTCCAGAAGGTTTTGCCGCACTTTTCACAGACAGTTTTACGAAGCAGTCCTTTGTCTTGCTCTTTGACTTGAGCGAAAGCTGATGTTCTTCTCGGAAAGCTTATGGCTTTTTTGTGGCAGACTGGTTCACACGCTGTACAGCCGTTCACACATTTATGTGGATGGGTAACAATGGCTTTTCCGTTTAGAATTGTGAAGACACCATTTGGACAGAATTCCACACAACGTGGCTTTTCGAGCGATGCGCAACCGTCACATTTTTCTGGAAAGATTGTTGGATACCAGGCTCCGTATGCCTCAGCCATAATTTTTTTCACTTTTCTGAAAGTTGTCTTCTGCAGTCGAAATAGTATTGTGTGTCAAAATTTGTGAGGAAAGCTTTGTCGCATTTCTTGCATTTTGCTTCGTTTTCCTGCATAATTTATAGCGACCCTACTCAACAATTCCTAACATTGAGTTATTTCACCACTAAAACTGGGCAATAGGCGTGCCTTGTCACTCCGTCGCTTACGCTTCCCAAGAGCATCTCCTTTATTCTGCTTAAGCCCCTAGCACCCATGACAACCAAATCGAATTTGCCTTCTCTACAAGTTTTGACTATTTGCTCAACTTCGTGTCCCTCAATTAACAACGTCTCAACATGTACCCCTTCAGCTTTAACCCTCTTTTCGCCGTCTGCTAAGATGCCAGCGCCAACCTTGCGAATTGCTTCAATGAATTCACGGACTGGTGTTGGAGAAACCGCAAGTCCGCCAATTGAGTATACATGGATTAAAGTGATTTTCGCATTGAACTTTTGAGCTATTTGTACAGCCATTTTTAATGCTTTTATTGAATGCTCGGAACCATCTAATGGAACCAAAATCTTCTCAAAAGGTTTAATCTCCATCATGATTTTACTCCTATAAACTTCCGCTTAATACTCCGTAGATTAATCCAAAGATTACGCTCCCCGCCCATGCTATAATCATGTATGTTAGCACGACTTTCCAGCGTGCTATTCTTGAAACTGCCAGTGCGTTGGCAACATCGTACGGCTGTCCCATAAGCCAAGATAGCAGTGCCCCTTTTGACATGCCCAACTCATACATTCCCTTTCCCAGAACGATCTCGACCAGTGTAGGCGTGTACAATGGTCCGCCGATAACTGAAGCAATCAGCACACCAGTGACACCTGTCAGGTATGTTCCAACAATGTCCTCCGGCAAATATGCTTGTACATAGCTTACTGCAACTAAGCCTAAGAGGAAGAATGGCAGGATTTGCTTTGCTAGATACGCTGCAAATTTAAGTGATGATAACAGTCTCTCGTCTAAAGGCGGTCTCACAATTTCTATAGATACTTGACCAGCTGAAACAGTTCGTTGGTGTTCTTTCTCTATGGCTTTTCCCCACGGCGTCTTGGAGATTATTATGCCTGCCGCCAATGCAACAACAATTGATACTACGATACGCACTCCAGCTAATTCCCACGATATCAACTCTCCAGTCAATAAAATGCTTAATATGTTAGCTGCTGGAGCCATAAGCAGAAAGGTTATCGCTGGACCAATTCCTGCACCTGCGAAGAGCACGCCTCCAAACAATGGAACCATGGTGCAAGAGCAGACAGTTAAAAAAGGCGCCATTCCAAGAGCCAGCCCGTATCCTGCCACTCTGCCACTGCTCATGTATTTCGTGATCGCTTCTTTCGGCACAAACTCGTATACCAAGCCTGCAGCGACAAAGGCGAAGAGAAGGCAGATCCAACCATGGCTAAAATAGTCAATAAGGTATGCTATCGGGATTTCCCATATGGCAAGACCTCTGAAGTCGGCTGGCTTCATTGTTGGAGCTAATGAGTAAGCCATTATTCTGCTGTAAATGAGTAAACCTATGACTGTGAACACAAAACCTAGCAGCACTGCAGTCCTAAGTTTTCTCAGAAGCTCAGCATCCAATGATTAGGCTTCCTTCTTGACAGCTTCTCTTATGGTTTTTTCAACTTCCGACTCGTTGGGCACTCTGCCCATAAATTTCACCACGCCATTAATGGCTATGGCTGGAGAAACAAGAACGCCATACTTACTTACAATGTCTTTTGACATTATGTTAGCCTTCTCAACTTTGACAATTATTTCTGTCTGTTTGAGCTTCTCTGCCACTTTTTCAGCTACCTTTTTGGCTGCTTGACACCGCATACAAGGCGGTTCAGGTCCCAGTACTTCGACTTTTACTTCTTTCATATTTATCGCCTTTTTTAGTAGTTATGAGAAGAATATAACAATATTTAAATATTGCTATTAGATTACCTTAAAACATGTATTCAGAAATGAAAAATAGGAATAAGTTCAAAGCCAAAGTTTTCAACGCTCTCTCAGACCCCGTTAGATTAGAGATACTAGAATTCTTGCGTGATGGGGAAAAATGCGTATGCGAAATTACACCGCGTGTCAGAATAATCCAGCCTTTGGTGTCTAGGCACTTAAAAATATTAAAAGACTGTGGATTGGTAAAGCACAGAAAAGACGGAAACCGTAGACTGTACTCGGTCACTGATCCGGTGATATTCAAAATAATTGACTCTGTCACTGTGGATTTGTTGCAGACGCTGTCAAAGTGTATTATTGAGCAGATAGCTTAGGAGTGAGTGGGAAGATTGGTTGTAAAGGTTGAAGTATTCACCGCAGAGCCACCTTGTGCGGGCTGCTCGAAACTTTTAGAAATTGCAGATCAGCTAAAAGAGAAGTATGACGAAAGAGTGGAAGTGGTAAAGCATATCGGGCCATGTGAAGAGTTCAGCAAGTATCACTTGACTGTGGTGCCTGCAGTGGTTTTCAATGAAGGAAGAATAAAAATTATGGGTGTCTGTCCAAGCATGCAGACGATTGAGGCATCATTAAAGGAGATGGGTGTTTAACATGGTGATACAGGTTGAAGTTTTCACTTCAGAACCACCGTGCTCTGGTGGGAGACTGTTGCTGAAGCTGATTAACAAGATAAAAGAAGAATACGGAGAAAAGATTAAAGTTGAAATCTATAAGGGCGTCAACCCGAAACTTGGAGAATACAACATAGAAACAAGCCCAGCAGTAGTGATCGACAAAGACATTAGAATCATAGGCGTTTGCCCCAGCGAAGAAACACTGAAAGAAGCTCTAAGGGAGGCAGGAGTATAAAATGCCAAATCCAGAAGGCGCCATTAGGCCAGCTTGGCGTGGAATACCACGCGAAGAAATAGACTGGCATCCAACCGTTGACCCGGAACTTTGTATAGGATGCGGTATCTGTGTGCTGGGCTGTGGCAAAGGAGTATACCAGTTTGACTATGAAAAGAACGTACCTGTGGTCGCTAATCCACTGAACTGTCTTGTTGGATGTACAACTTGCGAAAACACTTGTCCACAGCATGCAATCAGTTTTCCACCGATGTCATACTTGCACAAAACAATAAAGAAGCGTGAAGTGATTCAACACAGCAGAAAGGAATTGACATTAAACAAGGCAAAATACGAATATAAAAAATGACTGAAGGCTTCTTTTGTTGGAAACCAAAATCTTGAGTCAAAGAATGGAAGAGATTCTAGGCTTAGACTCTCCTCCAATAGCTGTAAAAATTGTGAAAACAGGAGAAATTTTACCTAGTGTAAAATCCCTACCACAGAAATCCAGGTACTGTCAGCTTTTAATGCTTGCAAGAAAAGGGCAAACACTGATGTTGACGGCTGAAGATTTAGCTTGCCCAGCTGCGAAAGCAGCCTTGGGACTTGCCCCTCTGCCAGAGAAAATCTCTACAGGAGAAATGCTTTGCACACTTGGGCTTTTCGTAAGCAAAGAAGCCGCCGCAAGAACAATGAAAATGATACCAAGGCTAAATCTCGGTTCTGCAAAAGCGGTAGTAGCTGGACCGTTGAAAAACTTTCCTGCGACACCAGATATTATCGTGATTGAAAGCATTCCGGAACACGTCATGTGGCTTTGCTTAGCGAGAAACTTTAAGGAAGGCGGAAGGTTCAACTTTAGCTCTTCCATTTTCCAATGCTGTTGCGTTGATGTCACAGTTGTTCCCTACCTAACTGGTGACATAAACATAAGCCCGGGCTGTTACGGTTGCCGAGAGGCCACGGATACACCTCCAGAACACATGTTTATGGGAATACCCGCGAAACTTCTAAGCGACATTGTCAAGTCGCTAGAAGCCTTATCCCAAAAGGCGATGAAGACGGTTAGAGAGAAACGAGTCTACAAGCTTTACTCTGGTAGCAAAGAGGAAAGAACTGGTTGAAACAAAACGATTTCATAGACCTTCTCTTCCCAGAAGCCTTCGTCAAGAAAATTGACATAAAAGAGATAACGCCTTGCACTGCAGACCCTAACAGAATAAAGTTCTTGGCTCAAGCAGACAAACCTCTCGGAGAGGTGCTTCCAGTTCTTTATCTATCGATTCCAAATGCAAAGTACTCTGAAAAACTAGAAGCTTTAAGTTATAGATACAAGCAGCATTTGGTAACGATGTTTTCTACAGGCAGAATCGGAATGACGTATGTCAAAGACAGAAATGAAGCAGAACAACTCATTGAAGAAGCAAAGAACCTCATAAACCGAGCTTTCCTATACCTCAAAACTCATGGAAAACCAACAAGTCAGCTTATTGACGCAAAAAAGGAGTTAGATCCAATGAAGATTTACGAAAAACTGCCAAAGACCAACTGCAGAGAATGTGGAGAACAAGGATGCTTCGCTTTCGCGACAAAACTCTTGAACAGCGAAAAATCACTACAGGATTGCCCGCCGATGACCATGGAAAAGTATTCAACCAACAAAACTCGAATCGAAAAAATAGTGCATCCCATAAGATTATAGTGTGAATAAACAAGTAGAAAGGGACGCATGCATGAACACATTTAAATATTTTGTTTCGTCAACTTAGCTGAAGGTTCTCAATGTTGTCGAAGACCAAATTGAATAAGAGGCTTGTACGATTAACAAGTTCTGGAATCTGCCCCAGTGAAGATGCATCCAAATATTCTGTTGAACTTAAACAGCTTGCAGAGGAAATTGCAGAAGCTAAAACGGCTGAAAAGCAAAGCAGATTTTTCAAGGCACTTGCCGATAAAACCCGACTCAGAATTTTGAATCTTCTACACCTAAGAGAGATGTGCGTCTGCGAAATTATGATTGCCCTTGATCTCACTCAACCTACTGCTTCTCATCACTTAGGCATTCTAGGAAATGCAGGATTAGTCAATTGTCGAAAAGAAGGAAAGTGGGTTTACTACTGTTTAGCAGATCCTAAGCTTATTAAAAAGATGCAAAAACTAAGCGTGTTATAAAGAAATAGGAAATTGTAGATTTTTTCGGCTTAAAATGTTGA